>JAEEGL013387128.1_pt1 | contig 19453 bp, 14 predicted proteins | sample 9134231 | NCBI WGS metagenome assembly JAEEGL01 (sample SAMN16246548, study PRJNA631951) | gut metagenome | biome: gut microbiome; feature: rumen; material: fiber-attached | host: Bos | place: Iran: Karaj | collected 2018-10
CCACCACTGGGCAGGAAATATGTTCTTATATATCCGTCGGTTGAGACGACCACAAACTCGTTTGTGGATTCAACGTAATAAACATCATCCCCATCCTCCGCTTCGATCTTGTGGAGCGCATCGGGATTGTTCACAACGGCAGATGCGGCAGCTTCGTAACTTTCTGGCGAATCAAACCCCATCTCTATACCATGCTTTTCGTAATGCTGGTTGAGATATTTGCTGTTTCTGAACTTGTATTCCACTGCCTCTTCGTATGTGGCCGGAGATTCACTGTTTTCCGTCTCATCTGTAACCAATGGTTCGTCGGCTGTCTGTTGAGTTTCTTCCGCATACTCGGAAATATAGGTTTCAAATTCTCCCGGGTCAACAATGGCGCCGCAACCCGAAAGTGGGATCAGCAGCGCCAGGAGGAGGGGCAGGATAAGGTATTTAATCCTTCGTTTCATCGTCCGCTCCTTCCTCTTCTTCCGAAGCCATCTCATTTGGAAGAGGTTCTCTTACATAATCTTTAAAACGCTCCGCACAAGCGCCATATTCAGCAAAATTCTTTCTTGCTTCATTCAGACTTATATCATTGGCACCGGTTTCATCCGGAAACCTGACCTGCGAAGGATCGTTTTCCCAGAAGCAGACAGGACATATCTCAAAGGCTGAATCCTCCGGATCCAGCGTCCTGTACCCACAGCAGGGGCACACCTCATATTCGACATGCTCCGCTTCTTCGTTAAAATTGTCATCAATAAACTGTTTTCTCTCGCTCAATGAACTTCCCTCTTAAAAATAATATAGCAAAGCAAGCATTATAACACCATAAACTCCGCATGCACCCAAAAGCACCTTGTCGGAAAGAATAAGCATGGTAGGGTCCGCATCTGAACGGCCGCGGAAAACCTGCAACAGATATCTTGCCATTATAAACAACACGATGGGCACGGTATAAACCAATCTTGTATTCTGAGAAATCGACCATAAAGAATAGAAAACCAGCGTAAGCGCAGCGCATAGAAATACGGTCCCGTTAAGGAATACCATATCATAGCCTTCCAATACTTCTCTGGTTGCTCCATCTCCATAGTTTGCAAGCTCACCTTTTCTTTTACCAAAAGCCATGAAAAGAGAAAGTGAAATCACAGTAAGGAACATCCATTCAGATACTCCATTCGAAACAACTGTTCCGCCTACAAGCACACGTAATACAAAACCTGCCGCAATACAAAAGCAGTCGATGATGACCATGTGTTTAAGCCACAAGGAATAAAGCACATTTATTACTATGTATACACCGATCAGGATCAGAGACGCCAAATTAACATAGAAAGATATTCCCAGCCCGGCAACAGTAAGCACGGAAAACAACACCCACGCAGCCGGTATAGAAATCTGGCCGGATGCAATAGGTCTGTGTTTTTTTATTTCGTGAAGTCTGTCTTTAGGTGCATCACAGATATCATTAAGTACATAAATAGCCGAAGACACAAGACAGAATGCAAAGGCAAGCAAAACTACACTGAGGGTTTTCTTCCAGTCAAAAAGCTCCAGCGAAAATATGATGGGAGCAAAAACAAAAACGTTTTTTAGCCACCCTTTTATTCTCATTTGTTTAAGATAAGCCTTCAGCTTAGTCATTTACCTGTGTCCTTTCAATAAATCATGGTATCAATACAACTGATAAACCCTGATTTCAAAACCGGAAGCGGTACCCTTCAGATATCTGCAAATACTTCTGACAGAACAAAAAATATTCTGTACCTCAAAGAAATAACTTTCGGGTATTTCTCCTGTATATTTGTATATTAAGGGATACTCCTCATCCAATTTATTATAGAAAGCCGAAACTATTCCGTACCAATCCTGTCTTCCATTGAGGTAAAGATCTCTTTCTCCGGAAGAAGTAATCACATACTTAGGTTGTGCTCCCCACTTAAATTGATCAAGTTCTCCACCTTCAAAATTGTAATATACGCTGTAAAAATTTCCGGGATCAAACGGTGTATTACATTCATAAGTAGAATTAGCTGTAGTGATTCCCATCGCAGCAAATATAGGTTGGTTATAAATTCTGCTGTCGGGAGCAAGAAACCTTGCGGTATATGCTATACCTGCAATAACCAAGCTACACACAGGGAGTGCAAAAATGACCAAATTAGTGGCGATCTTTAACGGCTTCATGTTTTGAAGTTTCTTATTTAAAAATTCAATAACATCAACAACTCCGATAGCGGAAAAAACAATTCCGACTTCATAGATGGGAAGAGTGTATCTCTCCCAGTGAATCTTCAGTACTGAGGTTGGGAAAAGATAGGCAAAAAATGTAAGCAGCAGAATTGTTGCTTTTGCATTTTTCTTAAATGCTGCCACAATACCCCAAATGCTGCTAAGTGTAAATACAAGTCCGAGATGAATACCGGTAGTCTTGAGGTAATACCATATGGTCTGAGGGAAATTCAGTCCGTCTCCTCCGAGATGCCGGCTGTGATTTTGTCCCCGCATAGCCTCCAAAACATCCCTATAATCAATTATAAGCACGGGTGAAACAGCCATAATTCCCATTATAAAGAAAAATATCGCCAGAAGTCCGTGTTTGATGATCATCGAAATCTTCTTTTTATGAGTGGATATGACGGCAATCGCAATTATCAGGCATCCGAATACTCCGGTATATTTTTCACAGGTGGCAACTGCGGTAAAAAAAGCCATCCAGAAAAGCCTCAAAACAGAAGGTGTCTTTTGGTACAGCAACCCAAAATACAGAACCAGCATCAAAAAAAATAACAGCGGTATGTCGGGTGTAATATAATGAGAATGCTCAATAAATGCAGGGAAAACAGCCGCTATAAAAGTTGCAATAAGGGCTTGCTTTTTTCCCCACAATCTAGTGATCAGGTAGGTCAATATAACGATACCAATACCAAAAAGCGCAGTTATCAATCTTGAAGCAGTGGCAAACACAGTAAAATGATCGGTAAAATTGGAAGGGAAATTATCCATCCCCCGACTCGAAAAGAATACCTTTTGTATAAAAAGGTACAAAACAGTATTGATCTTTATTGTGACATGATTGGGTCTGTAGTAATAATCTCCAACCTCAAAGGTATTATTTACGGCACACTCGAAGGCTTTTTCAAAGATAATTCCTTCATCCGGATGAAGATTATTAGCAGGCATTCCCCAATTTGCGCCAATAAGCCTAAGAGCAGCACCGATCAATATGATAAGGATCAAAACCGCCAGGTATTTCTTTTTCCCTTCTTCAGTAAAAAAATTCTTTATCATAATCTCTCCAAATCTGATTATTCTATGTTTTCGCTCTTTTTATCCACTTCTCCCCAGATTGCTGTAAGAACAATGGGAAGCATCAGGAAAAAAGGCCATGAATATCTAAATGAGGACATCGGAGAAAGAAGCATAATGCCTCCCTGCGCGATCAGCGGAACAAACAATGCCACTCTCTTCAGCGAAAAGCCATTTTTCTTCACAGCAAGTATAAATGCGTAGACCAAAAGCCAGGGCGCAAATCCCGAAACAAAAAACAATCTAACAACGGGAATCGTTCTCCATGAATCGTCAGCGCAAAGTGATTCATACATATCCATAAGCGGTTTCCATGTAAGGATTGAACTTCGTTCTAATGGATACTGAAATGAATCCGGCGGATAGTTTTCATACATCTCATATGAAAACCTATAATACCCCGGATACCAATAACCCAATGTATTTGACAGGAATGCCGCCACATACTCTTTTGAGAACTGCCTCCCGAGCTGAAAATAAAACTTCCAAAACTCAGCGGTCTTTTCTTCGTAACGATAAGATCTAAAACAATACTTGGCAGGATCCGCAATAAAGGGATCATATTCTTTAAAGTCAGCTATATAATAATCTATAACTTCCCGCTGTTCATCCGTCAAAGCATAGTCATCAAGTATAGAAACCCTCTGGACCTGCTGTATGGGAATGCACAAAGCCTCCCTAACCTGTCCCTGTTCAATATTTAATGCATTAAACACCGGTCCGGTATAAATTTTGAAAAGTATCACAGGCAGAACTATTACCACAAAAAGCGGAATATATCGCTTTGCCTTCTTGATGCTCCGAATCTTCAATAAAAGTAGGATCAGAAAACAGAATACATAAATATGGAGTCCATTATTTCTGAATGCGCACATTAAAAAACTGATCGCCGGAAATAAGAATAAATTGCGCTTACATGCCATATATGAATCCACGTCTGTAACCATTTCGGCATAATGACACAGAAACAATACGAGAAACGCGGCATGTAAGATATCCTTCACCATAGTTGATGCAAGAATCGCATTTTCAAACCAAAAAGCGGAAAGTATCATGGTTACGATTATCATAACCATCGGTGTTTTTCTTTTCTTCATGAAGAATAGCAAACGTGTAAGCGCGTAACTCAGCGCCACCATCTGTATTCCCGAAAAAACTCCTATTCCAAACTCATAACCAAGGGATAATGATTTTCCCATGTTCATAAAAACGCGAATAAGCCACGTATGAAGAACCGGGTGGTGATTGCTCTCTATTACCGTAAAAGCTCCATTTGTTTGGGCTATGGCATCATATGACAAAACTCCCGGGTACAGAATAAGATAGGCCGGAATCCATGAGGCCAATATCAAAGCCCATATAATAAGAAAAAGCTTTCTATTGCCAATCTTTTCAAGTTTAGACAGAATTCCCGCGTCTTTCGATTCAAAACGAACTTTTGGCAAAAAACGAAAAATTATGAAATTTAGACCGGTACAGATAACAAAGCACAACACAAAAGGAAGGATTCGGGATTTATCAAATCCAAAATCCTGTGCCTCTGTCATGGGTCCTAGTATTGTAAAAAAAACGCTGTAAAACAAAGCCAAAATTACAGCAGGAATCATATCCAACATTTAGGCTACCTCGCCGATCATTCTTTACCGTCCCAGCAATAAGTACAAAGTTTTGAGGGATCCATACCTGTTGCTGCTATCATATCGTCAAGACGGTTATAGCGAAGGGAGGTAAACTTCAGTTCTTTACAGATTTCCTCCTCCATTGCTTTATATTTCTCGGATTCGGGATTAGCATACTCCTGAAGAATCTCTTCGGTCACGTTGCCATTCTCGAGTCTCTCTATCACTCTTCTGGCAATTAAGTCCATCTCAGAATTTGATCTGGAGAAATTGAGATATTTACAACCGTAAAGAAGCGGAGGACATGCGGGTCTGATGTGAACCTCCTTAGCACCGTTTTCGTAGAGATACTCCGTAGTCTCACGAAGCTGGGTTCCTCTTACGATGGAATCGTCTATAAGAAGAATGCTCTTTCCATCAATAAGTTCATTTACAGCAAGCATTTTCATCTTGGCTATCAGGTCACGCTTGCTCTGGATGGTGGGCATGAAGGACCTCGGCCAGGTAGGGGTATACTTAATGAACGGTCTGGAGAAAGGTATACCGGACTCGTTTGCATATCCAACTGCATGAGCTGTTCCGGAATCGGGAACACCGGCAACGATATCGGGCTTAACGTTATCTCTCTTAGCCATCTTCGCGCCGCAGTTATATCTCATTTCTTCTACGTTCAATCCCTCATAGGTACTTGCGGGATATCCGTAATAGATCCACAGGAAGGTGCAGATCTTCATATCTTTTCCGGGCTGTGAAAGGGTGATGCAATTCTTTTCGGTAATGACTACAATCTCTCCGGGACCCAGTTCTTTGTAATCGTGGTATCCCAGGTTCTTGTATGCAAAGTTCTCGAAAGATACGCAGAATCCTTCGGTCTTCTTTCCTATCTCCACAGGAGTTCTTCCAAGCTTGTCTCTTGCCGCATAAATGCCGGCCTGATTAAGCAAAAGAAGCGAAAGGGATCCGTCAACCACTTCCTGAACAAACTGAATACCCTCGATAAGATTTGCCTTAGTGTTGATAAGTGCAGCAACAAGTTCGGTAGCATTCACTTCACCTGAACTCATCTCCTGGAAATGAACATGTCCCTGATCAAAAAGCATCTGGATCAGTTCTTCCGTATTGTTGATCTTACCTACAGTAGAAATTGCATAGGTTCCGTGATGTGAACGGATGATCAAAGGCTGAGCTTCGTAATCCGAAATACAGCCGATTCCGTACCAGCCGCTCATACCCTGAATTTCTTTTTCAAATTTCGTTCTGAAAGGTGCACCTTCTATGTTGTGAATTGCTCTTTCGAAGCCATCTTTTCCGTAAATGGTTATACCGCCTCTGCGGGTACCCAAATGTGAATGATAATCGATTCCGAAGAAAAGATCGAATACGCAATCTTCCTTAGATGCAACGCCAAAAAATCCACCCATTGTTTTATAATCCTCTTTCTAAAACTTTAGTAATGTTTATATCAGACATTTATCTCTGCTGTAAGGCCGAGGGAATCGGCATTTGCTTCGAGAATAGGACAAACCACATTTGCCAGGAATGCATCCACCTGCTCCGGAGCACGTCCCACATATTTTGAAAGTTCCATAGTGGAAGCCTTGAGTTCTTCCAGAGTAAGTCCAAACGCGGGATCCGCTGCAATAAGTTCCAGAAGATTGTTGTCCAGTCCGAACTCCTTGACATTTCTTCCCGCTTCCATGGAAAGAGATCTGATCTTTTCGTGAAGCTCCTGACGGTCTCCGCCGTTCTTTACGGCATCCATCATAATATTCTCGGTAGCCATGAAAGGAAGCTCCGCAAGCATATGCTTCTCGATAACCTTGTCGTAAACCTTCAAACCATCGGTTACATTCAAGCAAAGATCGAGGATACCGTCAATGGCAAGGAAGCCTTCGGGAATTGAAAGTCTCTTGTTCGCGGAATCATCAAGGGTTCTCTCAAACCACTGTGTTGCGGATGTGATAGCTGGATTCAGCGCATCGATCATCACATATCTGGAAAGTGATGCGATTCTCTCACTTCTCATGGGATTTCTCTTGTATGCCATTGCGGAAGATCCGATCTGATTCTTCTCAAAAGGCTCTTCGACTTCCTTAAGATGCTGAAGAAGTCTGATGTCATTACTCATCTTGTGAGCAGATGCTGCAATACCTGCAAGCACATTGGCCACACGGGTATCAACCTTCCTGGAATACGTCTGTCCCGATACGGGATAGCACTCCTTAAATCCCATCTTCTGTGCGATCATGGGATCGATCTTGTCTATAGTCTCGTGATCTCCGTTAAAGAGTTCCAGGAAAGATGCCTGGGTGCCCGTTGTACCCTTTGATCCCAAAAGCTTCATGGTAGAAAGCACATGATCCAGATCCTCCAGATCAAGGCAGAATTCCTGAAGCCACAGAGTTGCTCTCTTTCCTACTGTAGTAGGCTGAGCAGGCTGAAAATGGGTAAATGCAAGAGTGGGCTGATTCTTATACTTATCAGCAAAATCCGCAAGGGTCTTCATTACGTTCAGAAGTTTTTTGCGAACAAGCTTTAAAGCTTCAGTCATAACGATGATATCGGTATTGTCTCCCACATAGCAGGACGTTGCTCCGAGATGAATGATGCCTGCTGCCTTGGGACACTGCTGTCCGTATGCATATACATGGCTCATAACATCATGGCGCACTTCTTTTTCCCGGGCACGGGCTACATCATAATTGATATCCTCCGCATGCTCCTTCAGCTCATCGATCATATCCTGAGTGATACGGGGCTTTCCGTCCTGGGAAAGTCCAAGTTCCATCTCAACCTCGGCAAGCGCGATCCAAAGCTTACGCCAGGTGCGAAACTTCATATCCTGTGAAAAAATATACTGCATTTCCTTGCTGGCATAACGCTCAGAAAGGGGGCTTGTGTAAACATCTGTAGACATCTTATTCCTCTTTTCTATTTGCTTTTCAAAAATTTACAGGCTCTTTCCGGTAAGGAGTTCATAACCCTTGTGATAAATATCAATGGTCTTTCCGACAACATCCTCGGGAAGTGTCCAGTTATGTCCGTCGTGGCTCTTTAACCAGTCTCTTGCAAACTGCTTGTCAAAGGAAGGCTGACCATGTCCGGGCTCATAAACATCTGCAGGCCAGAAACGTGAGCTGTCGGGGGTGAGCATCTCATCACCGAGAACAATGTTTCCGTTCTCATCCAGTCCGAATTCAAACTTGGTATCAGCAATGATGATACCCTTGGTCAAGGCGTAATCCGCGCACTTTTTGTAAAGAGCAAGTGTGTAATCACGAAGCTTTGATGCATACTCCTCTCCCTTTCCGGGGAATCTCTCCTCCAGATAAGCAACGCTCTGCTCGTAGGAAATGTTCTCGTCGTGATCGCCGATCTCCGCCTTTGTGGAAGGGGTGTAGATAGGCTCGGGGAGTTTATCGGATTCCTTTAATCCTGCAGGAAGGGTAATGCCGCAGACGGTTCCGTTTTTCTGATAGCTTGCCCATCCGCTTCCGGTGATATATCCGCGGACAATACACTCTACGGGAAGCATGTTAAGCTTTCTGCACATCATGCTCCTACCTTCAAACTTGGAGTTTCTGAAGCCCTCAGGCATATCGTTTACATCCGTCGAAAGCATGTGGTTGGGAATGATATCCTTTGTCATGTCAAACCAGAATTTTGACATCTGTGTAAGGACCTTTCCCTTATCGGTAACAGTGTTGTTCAGAATGACGTCAAAGCAACTGATCCTGTCGGTTGCAACGATGATAAGTGTATCGCCGTTGTCATAGATCTCTCTTACCTTGCCTTCTTTGATGGGTTTTACTTCGCTCATTTTTTTCCTCCTTAAAGCAGCCTATTTAAGCCGCATAATAATCCGTTTATGAATCATCCCTTGCATCAAGCAGTTCAATAATCTCACTTGCATATTCAGGGTAAAGCTTTGCGATATCTTCTATCTCCTGCTTTGCATCCTCCGCAAGTTTTCTGTTGTAATCCATCTGTTCCCTGACTCTCTGTCTGCGGATTATCAGATCGTGTCTGATTTCGACCATTTCCCGCTCGTCATTAAGGGCTTTGATCTGATACAGCCATCTGTCCGGATACTTTACTCTGCAGCCGGAAAGCACCGACAGAAGTTGTTTTTGATAATACTCACTCTGGGCCTGCGCCTCTGTGAACTGTCTTCTGTCCTCTTTTTCCAACTGATAAGCCTTCCAGAGCTTTTCCAGTTTATCACCGTTTTCAACGTGATATTTCAGATAAAGATATTCCAGCAGTTTACGGTTGTTTACATACCTGATCTTAACCGTGTTCTGCAGTTGGATAAGTTTGTTTATCTCCACCTGGATATGGGATAATTCCTTTCCCGCATCCATATATTTTATGGCAACTATGGTTATGGCAATTGCCACCAGCGCCGTTGCCAGTATATAACCCACAAACACTTCAAGTCCAAGTACGAATTGAAGGAACAAGAGTATGACCATACAGAAGATGTATGATGAAGCAAAGATCGCTACCATTCCGCGATAGTTGCTCATATTCCGCTTGCTTTCGTTCTTTCTGAAAAGTCTCGCCTGTCGTTCTCCGTCAAGACGCCTCAGGTCCCTTTTAACGGCCACTGCATACTTTTCATTTTCGCGGATCTTCTTGATGCCCTCTTCGACTTCCTGTTCCCGCTTTTTGAGAGTATAGTACTCAATATCCGTCATACGGCTTTTTCTCTCGCGGTATTTCTTTATTTCTTCCGCGTATGCAGAAAGTGACATGGAAATGACTTCAAGATTCTTTTTCTTCTCCTCGGGAAGCGCATCTATCTCGTCGGTATCCGTAAGATAGTCTGTGACCAATTGATATTCTCCTGCCAGGAGTTCAACCTCTCTTGAAGCTTCCTCCATCTGTTCCAGGCAGTCCATAAAATATCTGCTTCGGTCCTGAGGATCTTTAAAGTCCACATCACTCCTGCCGGAGTATGCATCCTCATTTTCGGGATTTTTATTTTTACTGAAAAATGATGCGATCTTTTTAAAAAAATTCATACACTCACATTTTCTCTGTAGCCGTCTTTAAGACCTTTAAGTATCCTGTCATTCTCCTCAAAATACTTTTGTGCTCCGCCGGTATCACGCATTTCACGCCTTAGCTTAAGTGAATGTGTTTCACCCCTTATTTCCCACTGAAGTTTCAGATTTTCCATTGTCTTTTCAAGATTTAGTGAATCATCATAGGAATCCGGAACAGAAGAAATAAAATCAATATATTCACTGTCTGTCAGGCCCAGTCTCTTTGCGGCAATACGTGCAAGGAAATGATCCCTGTCTCCGTCCAGTTTGAAAGCTTCTTCAAATGAGTCCGCCGCCCTATCGTAAAGCATAAGACCTGCATAAGCAACTCCAAGGTTGTGATAGATTCCCGCAAGCACGTTTATACCGGGTAGAATCATTGTCTTGTTTTCGCTTACGTAGTTCCATTTTTCTATAAGAGCACGATAGCCTCTGATGGCGGACATGTATTTTTTCTTTGTGACAAGATAATCGATCTGGCTCTTCTGACGCTCAATTGCTGATAGACCGGTTCCCCTCTTCAGCGTCTTTCTGACCGTATCGATATAATACATATCCTGCAGTCCGCAATATTCCATAATGAGGCACACGAAGGTACTGAGAGAACCCTGCCTCTGGATAATGGCATACATCTGATCCGCCAGTTCGCTCAGGCCGCACTCTTTCTCTATCCATTCCGCCAGACCCCTGGTCATAATGGTCCTGTCGATGAGAACGGCATTTTCTCCGAGAAGATAACAAAGTTCCTCCAGGCAATACACGGATGTCTCGAGTCCCGGTATACTATATGGAGTTGTCGCATATTTGCCAATGCTCTTTGTTATCCTGCTCATACAGGTATTTCCTCACGCCAAACCTTGTGTGTCGAGGGTTTGAAGTTTCCGAAGCCCAGATCCTCTATCTCCACAACAAGAATTTTTTCACTTTCCATATACAGCTTGCATCTCATTCTCGTCACTTTTCCGTTGAAATCATCGAGGGTGATGGTTGCTATATGGTCTCCCCCGCCAACTAAAGATCTGATTATGAAATCGATTTCATTTCCGTCCTGGATGTAGAATTCAAAGGACTGCTGCGCATCGTACCAACTGACTCCCGCATCCAGAAGCGCGAAATATGTTTCATCGTTTTGACTGATGATATTCATTCCCACATTGGCAGTAAGCTTATCGTTCCCAAGGAAGATATTCTTACGCTCTATTGGGTCATTCTTTATTCTGTCCAGTAATCCGTAACAAGCGCCTTTGCTGTAGAGATTGCTGCCCTGGAAGACACGGTATTTGCTGCAGAGATACTTCTTGGATTCTTTCATCCACACATCGTTGTATTTCGCCCCGATCAGAAATACGCTGACGGTCTTATCTTCTTCGCAGGCCTCCGAAGCAATATTGGTAAATGCCCTGTCCAGCTGGATCAGCTCGTGATCGGTATCTGTTACATTTCCTCTGCTTCCGGTGGGCATGGGATATCTCTTTTCGTCGATATAGATGACCACGGGAACAGTTCCCAGATTGGACTGCATTCTGTAAGAATAGATCTCATCGTTCTCGTATTCGAAAAGAATGCTGCCACCCCTCCAGAGTTCTTCCGGCTGATGTATCATAAAGTGATAATAACTCTCCGTGTGACTCTGGAAATAGATCTTCTCGGTTTTAAGTTTCAGTATCGATACAGCTTCCTTCAGCACACCGATATTCTCGTATGTGAGATTCTCTGCAGTGAAGAGCACTCCCCCGATCCTATCGGAGTATGTGGCGGTAACCATTGACATGCATCGCTTAATAAAGAGTGCCAGAAGTGAAACCGGCTGATAGGCCACACCGTCTACAAGTATGGGAGTTCCGGCCCATGCAAGACTGAGAAGATTTTCAACCAGTATCCCGTCTTCCTGCTGCTGAGCATACGCGATGGCATCGTTACCATAGAACCATTGGTTAACGCCCTCTCGTTTGCACAGAACAGTGGGAATATTAAACTCTTCCTCCCCTGTGATGAGAGATACGGTCTCCACTGTTTCCCCGTCGGAGCTGTAACTTATCTGACAAAAGTTATCTCCGATATTGAAACCGACATATATTCTGTTGCTGTTTCCCGACATAAAGCCCGGCAACTTGATCATATGTATAGCTCCTATTTGAGTCTGAACAGATCAATGTTCATGTACTCGCGCATGTTGTATTCCTCCAGGAGGTCATCAAAACGCGCATAGTCTTTCGTAGTATTGCTTACGATCATCTCGTTAATGATCGAATATTTACTGCCGGCGTTCTGTCCGTCAGTATTGGTTCCGGTGATCTGACCGTTCCCCATCAGTTCGGCCTCGTCCTCCGTCTCCTCAGTTATGTAGTACTGAAGTGTCTCACCGAAAAACAAGATGAAATCCTTGGAACAAACTCCGCCGCAGACTTCTTTCATATTCTCGGCGGCATAGTCATAACTCTCCACTCCGTCGCTCACAATGACATAATGTATCTTTGTGATCTTATTCCTGGGATTGACATAGTCGATGATGGTTCTGTCGGCAATCTCTTCAAGCAGACCATCTCCGCGCTTTTTCTGACTTTCTGTTTTAAAAGCACCCGGAGCCAGATACTTTTTGAAGAAGGAAAGGTAACACCTGTCAGATATCTCATCGCTCAGGAATGACAATATGATCTCTCCCGTTTCTTCATCAATCTGGTCAAAATTCTCCGAAAAGTATTTAAGAAATGCCAGTTTCGAGGAGTGAGGTACTTCCACACCCAAACCGTACAAAGTCTTTGCATGGGATATGATTCCGGTTCCCACATTCTTGTTCCCCATAAGATAACTGTATGCACCCTGGGCAAGTGTAGCAACCGAAAGGTCGCAGGTCGGATCCAGATCAAAGCATTCCGCAGCGATCTCCTGAAGGCCTGGAATATATGCATCCGAGTATATATGCTGTAAGATGATCCTCTTGACTATAGTCTCTCTGGATACATCATAATTCTTGAGTGTTCTCCATATATCTGCAAGGTCCCTGCAAAGACCGTCATAGTTCTCCGCCAAAAATTCCGTCAGCAGAGATCCCGCATTTCCCTCTCTGTAAACATGGATAGCGGCTGCCACCAATACTTTCTTGTACTGGGCGGAATCGTCAAGTCTTCCGGCGTCCTTGAGCTCACGGATCCTCTTTTCAAGAAATCTCTTTAAATTGCCTCTACTGACAAAGTAAGGTCCGAAATGGGTGAGCCATCCGTCTGCGATATCCTCGTGTCCGAACTTTACTAAAATAGGGAACATCGCGCCCATCTGATCGGCTGTAAGAAGGTTTATATCCATCTGTCTGAGTATTCTCTCAACAGTTTCCCCATCTTCGTGAATACTGTAATACTCAAGTGCGGAGACAAGCATCCTCTGGCGTACAACATCCCTGACCATCTCAGATTCACCGAGCTGCATGAATCTGGAAACATTTGCAGACGTAACAGTTAAAGCGGGTTTGCCGGTTCCGAGAAGATAAAGATTTAATCTTTCGTTATCCCACACAAGCTCCGTCACGGCACTCAAGTACTTTCCGATGGACATAAGGTCCTCGGATGTGTATTTAGCGGATTCGACATATCTGTTTCCGTTCTTGTCCTCGAAAGCAACTATATTTCCGCTTCCGTAAACCGATATAGCTCCGGCACCGCTAACCAATGGATACTCAAAAGGATCTGTTATACCCTTCTGATAAACCACAGCCTTTTCACATTCCTTCTTTTCGCATACAACCCATCTGGAAAAGATGATATCCGAGATTCCGATAGCCTGCTGACGGCTGAGCAGCTCGGGATTCAATATCTCGGAATAGATATATGCCAAATGCTTGTTGGTATTGCCCTGGGCGATCTGCGCATTGGCGAAGAACTCCATATTGGAAATATTACCGAGATATAATTCCTCGTACTCGCTCTTGTGCTTTATGAGGTAGTAGTAAAAATATGCCAATTGTTCGCTGGCCAGATTATTCCTGTACCCGAAATACATAAGCACAACTACAGGAATATCTTCCTCCTCGGAAAGATCCAGCGATGCAATAAAATACTCAAACAGATTAGTAAGTTTTATTTCACTTTCGATAGCTTTTCTGTACCAGTCGTGAGCATGCTTATCTGTTCGATTGCTCACAATAAGTCCGGCGCAGAGTTCCTGCAAAAGCCTCTTGTCTCCAAACTGCTCATACAAAAGCTTCAGCATATGGATATGAACATAGCTGTAATTTCTGGTCCTCTGTGAAAGAGCGATGACCTGTTCCAGACACCTCTGGGTAACAACACCCATTTTTGCTCCGAAGTAAACCGTCTGTACAAAGAAACCGTCGATCTTTTTTGCCACCGTAGGATTTTCGTTTAAAACCTTTATTCCCTGGAAATAGATGGTTCCGCTCCTGCTTCCGGACTCAAACAGTTTTTCCAATGTTGCCCATCTGGTATAGGTGTTGGCGTTGTTTGTGGTTGGAAGCATCAGCGAGATAACTGCAATCTTCCAATCCTCAGGCAGTTTCTTGTAGATGGCCTCAACTTTATTTGCAGCCATCTTTGTAAACTCGCGGTCTTCTTTGACCTGAGAGGCTATAAGCCAATGGTATGCATATGCTTCAAGAAGCTTTTCGCCGCGAAGTTTTCCTTCGCGTTCCTCGTGTTCAATTATCTCTGCCGCCTGGTCAACAAGCCAGCTTGCTTCATTCGAACGTCCGTCTATATTGAGCAGTCTAGCCTTAAACAGTTTCACATAAACATCGTCACCACTCAGTGCCGCAAGTTGCTCCACATAGCCCGCAGTGGTATCAAACCATTCTTTATCCTCAACCAGGCCAAGACCGTGTCTGATATATTCACGGGTTATCTGTTCCAAAAGAAGCGTGCGGGAATGAACCTTCTTCTGAATAAACGCCTCGGAACGACCCTTTACCACAACCGGGATCTCCAGTCTCGTAAAATTGTTTCTGAGAACTATCTTTCCTTCACGTCTTCCCTTTGAACATTTTTCGGTGTCTATAAAAATCTTGAGAGTGCAGATATTTCCAACAAAATCACTGTCATCAAGACGCTCTCTTCTGGTCAGGATAAAATCACCGTCTATCTCGATATCAAGGTCTGTGTACCCCCAGCCGCTTCTTAATATCTCGATTTCTCTCTCGACAAGCTTTTCGGAATATTCAACTCCGATGATTCCTGTCTCAAATATCTTCTTTTCGTAGAAGTACTGTACTCTGGATTTCTTTCCGGTGCAGAGCAAAAATTCTTCGACATTCTGTCTGTTGCCCTGATTTGCGGAAAGAACAGAATAAAGACCATTGAAATATTCATCGGTACCACAGAAAATGCTGCGGAAACGCTCGGAATAAAACAGATCGATTGCCTCGTCCCAATTGTTTTTTGCCAGATTTACAAAGTTGAAAAGATTTCTGATTGGTCCCATGGAGGAAACGAGTTCACCCGGCTCGATCTTAACAATAAACGGGATGGAATACTCGCCATGGTCACTGATTATCTCAAAAGCGCCCTTTATCTCATCTCCGGGCTTGCAGAGATCTCCGTGGAAATGATAGCTTATAACATCTTCCACTCCTGCGATATCTCCGGACAGGATCTCCATACGCATGTCCGATGCAAGGACATAGCCCTGCATTGCTCCGCCTTCAGTAGTGGAAACCTTGAATGATCCCTCGTAATCACAATCACAAGAAACCTCTATCTCCACCCTTGTGACAGTGAAATTTAGAGCACCGGAGGAAGTTATGTAATTTCCCTTTAAAATACCGCTGATAACGTCTCGCATCGACAGCCCCTGCCATATATTTTGTGCGATCAAAAGACAAAATAACCGCAAATTTTATTATACCAAAAAAACAAAGTGCAGGCAACGATTTATCATCATTGACTGCACTGTTTGAATCAATTTTTTACTGTGTAAAAACCGGATCAATCTATAACGTGAATCCAGCCCTTGGGAGCCTCTATGCGGCCCATCTGGATTCCGGTAAGTGTTTCGTAAAGTTTCTTGGTTACAGGGCCCATCTCGGTCATACCGCTGGGAAGACAGATCTCTTTGCCGTGATCAACGATCTTTCCGACAGGTGAGATAACTGCTGCTGTTCCGCAAAGTCCTGCCTCTGCGAAATCCTTAACTTCATCAAAGTAAACTTCTCTCTCCTCAACATTGAGTCCGAGATACTCCTTTGCAACATATACAAGACTGCGTCTTGTGATGGAAGGAAGTATACTGTCTGACTTAGGAGTTACAACACTGCCGTCCTTTGTTACGAACAGGAAGTTTGCACCGCCGGTCTCCTCTACCTTGGTCCTTGTTCCGGGATCGAGATACATGTTCTCATCGAAGCCTTCCTCGTGTGCGGTAACTATAGCATGAAGACTCATTGCATAGTTAAGTCCGGCCTTGATATGTCCGGTTCCGTGAGGTGCCGCACGGTCAAAGTCGCTGACTTTGATGGTAAGGGGCTTTGCTCCTCCCTTGAAATAAGGTCCAACGGGTGTGGTAAACACTCTGAACATATAGTCATTGGCAGGCTTAACTCCGATAACAGGGTTTGTGCCCATCATATAAGGTCTTATATAAAGGGTAGCTCCGCTTCCGTAAGGAGGAACTACATTCTCATTTGCCTTCACGACCTGGGTGACCGCATCAATAAATCTTCCGTCGGGAAGCTGAGGCATCTCAAGTCTTGCAGCAGACTGGTTAAGTCTCTCTGCGTTGAGATCCGGTCTGAAAGTAACGATGTGTCCGTCCTCTGTAGTATAAGCCTTTAATCCCTCAAAAACGGTCTGGGCATACTGAAAGACTCCGGCGCACTCGTTTAAAGTAATGTTGGCATCCGAGACTATCTGTCCCTCATCCCACTTTCCGTCCGTATACATAGATACGTAGCGATAATCCGTGGGAACATAGCCAAATCCCAAGTTGCTCCAGTCAATGTTCTTTTTCTCCATCGTAAAAGCCTTCCTTCTTGTTATATTTTGGTACAGGTAATTATTTACTCAATATAATATACCCATTTTAAAAAAAGTCAATAAACCGATTTTAGCCAGTTTTCGCTATTTTTCAGTTATTTTTCGGGTTTTTTTGTCCTCTCAAACCGCACAAAAGAATAAGATAAGTCAAAATATGTGATTTCGTCACTGTCAGCTGTCACCGTCCATTCGGGATCCTTTTCCAGATCATGCATGTAGGCATCCGCCTCATACTCATAATCTATGAGGGTGATATGGGCAGTGTCGCAATAGGGAAGAAGCTGCTCATACACACTCTCTCCACCGATGATATATACATCTTCGCTGTCGTATTTCTTTAATTCCTCGAAGAGTTCTTCAAGAGAATTAACTGTGACGGCGCCTTTGACTTTATAATTTTTGTCGGTAGTGAGAATTATGTTTGTTCTGTTTGGAAGGGGCTGTTTCTGCGGAAAGGTATCGAGAGTTTTTCTACCCAGTACCACAACTTTACCCGTTGTAAGTTCCCTGAACATCTTTTGATCCCTGGGGATGCTCACAAGCAGTTCACCACGGTTTCCAATAGCCCAGTTTTTATCCACTGCAGCAACAATGTTCATGATCAGTCTTCCTTCTTAGGCTTTCTGCCGCAACTCTTCTTTTCGGTACAATATCCGGACACTTCACACTTGGGCTCAAAATAATTGTCCACAAGGTACGCCCACTCTTCGGAATATTCCTTTAAGGCGCTGCAAAGGTCGCGCATCAGTTCCCTGTACTCCCAAAACGCTCTGGTGCACATTCTCTGATGTGACATCTCGATGAGGTTTCTTAAATTCCTCTTGTCTACAACCTTGGTTTCCATTCCCAGTGGAAGAAGCATAGCCGCATCCTCTCTGGGTATTCCGCATTCATTCTCGAGTTTGGCAGCTGCCTGCGCAATGCTTGCCATAGTATCTTCGTAAATCTTTTTAGCCTCGGGATTCTTTTCCACCGTGTGGGGCAGAACATATTTGAAGTCCTCGTATTTGATGTATCTTGTGCTGGCCTGAAGTCTTGTGGGAGCACCGCCGATATGAGTGTACCACTCACGGATCACTCTGGCGGAATAACCGTCAAGGATCATCTCAACATTCACATATTCCAATACTCTGCCATGTCCGGATTCGATGCAGTCCAGGCCTCTCTTATAGTTCTTTTCCGGGTCCTCTATATTTCCTCCCCAGCAAACGCCGGCGCGCTGTCCCATAAGAGTGATGGGATTCTTTGTTGTTTCTTCGATGATGATAACCTTAGCCATTTAGTTCTCCCATTTATCGCACATTGAATTGATCTGATCGGCAAATTTTCCGAGTTCCTTGTTGGGTCTGCCTTCCAGCTTTTTGATAAGAGCGACGAGACGCTGACCTGCGGAAACAAGCCTTGCATATACTCCGCTGGCAACATGAGTCTTCTTCTCAACCTTGACGGGCATAGCTTCGTAGGTGAAGCGGTTTGCAGCAAGGTCAAATACGGATCCGCTGTAAGGCGCATATGCCCTCTGTCCGTACTCTATCTTTAAGGTCTCGGCAAATTGCATGGTGACGCTGTCTTCGCCGTGAACTATAAATACCTTTTTGGGCTTTTCTTCGAAAGCGCTTATCCAGTCGATGAGCCCCTGCTTGTCCGCGTGTCCCGAAAGACCTGCGATCTGCTTTATCTCAGCATTGACTGTGATGGATTCTCCAAAGAGCTTAACTTCCTTTGCTCCTTCGACAATGGCACGTCCGAGAGTGCCGTTAGCCTGATAACCAACAAACAGGATCGTACATTCTTTACGCCACAGATTATGCTTTAAGTGATGGCGGATTCGGCCGGCCTCACACATACCCGATGCGGAAATGATAACCTTTGGTGTTTCTATAAAGTTAATCTCTCTCGACTCATCGCTGGTAATTGTGAGCTTAAGTCCGCCAAAGGAAAGGGGATTGATGTTGTCCCTTACCAGTTCAAGGGCTTCCTCGTCGAAGCACTCACTTCTGTTTTCCTGGAAAACCTCGGTGGCTTCAACCGCCATGGGGCTGTCCACATATACGGGGAAGTGATCGTGTCCCTTTATGAGTTTGTCAACCTTTATCTTACGTATGAAATAGAGAAGTTCCTGAGTACGTCCAACCGCAAAAGAAGGGATGACAACGTTTCCTCCCCTGTCAAAGGTTTCCTGAATGACCTTTGCTATCTCGGTGACAAAATCAGGTCTTTCCGCACTGTGAAGCCTGTCTCCGTAGGTGGATTCCATAACAACGAAATCTGCAGTCGCCGTAGGTATCGGATTCCTCAGAAGAGGTTGATTCTTGTTTCCTATATCACCGGAGAAAACGATCTTTTTGGAAACATCTCCCTCTGTCAGCCATACCTCAATGGATGAGGATCCCAAAAGATGGCCTATATCCGTAAAGCGTATCTTTACTCCGTCACAGACCTCCACTTCGCTGTCGTAATGGCAGGGAACCAGTCGTTTGATGGCGCCCTCCGCATCTTCCAGTGTATAAAG
>JAEEGL015167050.1_pt1 | contig 19453 bp, 15 predicted proteins | sample 9134231 | NCBI WGS metagenome assembly JAEEGL01 (sample SAMN16246548, study PRJNA631951) | gut metagenome | biome: gut microbiome; feature: rumen; material: fiber-attached | host: Bos | place: Iran: Karaj | collected 2018-10
CTTTGATGGCTTTCTCAAGGTTTATGGCAAAAGCAAAGATTTAGAACTTCCAAAACTAGCAAAAGGAGACGAAGTTCTAGCTGATATTATTACTGCTCGCCAAACTTTTGCCAAAGCTCCAGCTCGCTACACCGAAGGTTCACTTGTCAAAAAACTCGAAGAACTCGGTATCGGCCGCCCATCAACTTATGCTTCAATTATGTCCGCCATCCAAGCCAGAAATTATGTCATCAAAGGCGAAAGCGAAGGTGAAGAACGCGAAGTTATAGAACTAAAACTAGAGAAAAACAACATCACCCGTGAAATTACCACCGAAAAATTCGGTGCCGACAAAGGTAAGCTCATTCCAGCACCAATTGGCGAGCTTGTTACTGGCTTTCTTGTTGATAACTTCAAAAATATCGTTGACTACAAATTCACCGCTAACATCGAAAAAGACCTCGATTTAATCGCCGAACACAAACTCGAACGCGTTAAAATGCTCAAAGATTTTTACGGCCCATTCCATAACGACGTTTTAGCTTCTGAAGGTACCGAAAGATATAATAATTCGCGTATTCTCGGCCACGATCCCGAAACCGGCGAGCCAATCTATGCTAAAGTTGGTAAAAATGGCGGCTTTATCCAGCTCGGAGACAACGAAAAAGAATCCGGCAAAAAACCTCGTTTTGCACCTTTGCCAAAACGAAAAACCGTAAAAACCGTCACCTTAGAGCAAGCCTTAAGCCAGCTTGCCTTACCATCTCTTCCACGCTCACTCGGCCAAACCAAAGACGGCGTAGAAATCATTGCCGCCAGCGGCCCATTTGGTCCGTATCTCAAAGCCGGGAAATACAACATTACCCTTGGTAAAGATCATGATCCGTACACTATTGAATTTGAAACCGCAAAATCCCTTTACGATGCTAAAATCTCTAGCATCATCGCCGACTGGGACGACATTATGATTATTAATGGTGCCTATGGTCCGTACGTCAAAGGTCCTGGTCGCCGCAACAACGTCAAAATTCCAAAAGATCATGATCCGACTAAAATTACCAGGGAAGAAGCCGAAAAAATGCTAGCTGAAAAGCCGAAATCTTCCCGTCACGCACCACACCGTCGCAAAGCCAAAAAATCAACTACAAAAGCTACAAAAAAGAAAAAATAAAACATAAGCATCATTTTTTACCATTTTTGTAAAAAATGTGATACAATAGTTAGTATTAAGAATTAAAACTGTTCTAATCCAGTTTTTAGGACCTTTAATTATATTAAAAATCCAATATAATTACACCTAAAAAGTTAACTTTTTTAGTTGACATTGATATATTTTTATGTTATCATAAAAAGAATATCACATCAATAATATTAACCGGGGTGGAAAAAGAGGGAATTAAATAAATGCACCAAAATGCAGACATTATCGCTAAAGCGATAGAAGGTAGCCTGAATATCATCGAACAAGACAGGGAAAGAGAGATTATCTCACGCCGTTTCGGTCTTTCCGGTCAAAAAGAAACTCTCGAGCAAATCGGGGATATGTTATCCATCACTCGTGAACGTGTCCGACAACTCGAAAAGGCTATTTTGGTCCGCTTACGTATCGGTGCAGAAGAAGCTAAAATTCCCGAGCTCGCTGCCGCTGAAAAAATCATCATCCGAAATCTTACTGAGATGGGCCGCATCGCTAGAAGCGCTGATCTCGCCGATAAAATCTATGGTCGCACTACCACTCCAGCCGAAAAAGCTGCTATCTGCTTCATCGGTGATATCTCCGTAAACCTTACTATTATTGATGAAAACGACAAATACTTCTCCGCTATTGGCATCTCTGAATATGGCGATGGTAAAACCATCCGCGCCAAAGTCGACGAAATCGTCAACATCATTAAGACCAATAAAGCCCCAATGACTCTCGACGAACTCGACGACAAACTTTCTTACGAACACCCAGATCATATCAAAGCCGTAGCTTCTATTTCTAAGAATCTTGCCACATTGAATGGTCTTTGGGGTCTTACCAAATGGCCAACCGTTAATCCAAAAAATATCCGCGACAAAATCTTTGTCGTCCTAGAGAGCAAAAAAGAACCTATGCACTTTAGCGACATCGCCGCCGAAATTTCCAAATCTAGCTTCAAACGCAAAGATGTCACTACTCAGGCCATACATAACGAACTTATTAAAGACGCTCGTTTCGTCTTAATCGGCCGCGGTATCTATGCTCTTGATTCATGGGGCTATTCCAAAGGCACTGTAACCGATATCATCACTGATATTCTCAAAAAATCTAAGAAACCACTCACTCGTGAAGAAATAGTCAAACAAGTTCTCCACGCTCGTAAAGTTAAAGAAACGACCATTTTGTTAAACCTCCAAAACAAGAAAAATTTCCAAAAAGTCGACAAGAATCTTTACACTCTCGCCGAAAAATAGTTTTTATGCTAAAATTAAATAGATGTTAGCTCATATAATTCACTTTATTTTAATGCCAATCTTTTGGATTCCAGCCGTTGGGATCCTAGCTTTTCTAACCTATCGCAATTACAAGAGAGTAAATCAACTCAACTTGCTAAATGTTGATTCCGTTCTTTTAATGCTCGAAATCCCACGCACCAACGACAAACAAGAGCTGGCCGCTGAGCAATTGTTTGCCTCTTTGCACGGTATTCTAAGAGATAAAGCCGAGCTCAGAAGTTCCGGTGGAGTTCAAGAACACCTTTCTTTCGAAATTGTTTCTACGGGCGGGCAAATCCGTTTTTATGTCTGGGTACCAAAATCTCTTCAGAGTTTTGTTGAAGGTCAAATCTATGCGCAATACCCAACCGTTCAAATCTATAAAGTCGACGAAGACTACGTCGACAACCGTGTTAACCACGAAATTACCTATTCTGCCGAACTCACTCTTTCCGACAACGAAGTTCTACCAATCAAAACCTTTGACACTTTTGAGGTAGACCCTCTTGCCGGCATTACTGGCACCCTTGCCAAACTCGATCCAGACCATTCCGAAGAACTATGGATTCAAATTTTAACTCGTCCAATTCCAGACGATTGGCACAAAAACACCACCGATAAATGGGTCACCAAAACCAAACTTGGCACCAAATCATTCAAATTTGGCGGTATCGATTTTGTTTGGCTCGTTGAAGTCCTTGGCGCTCTTTTCAGACCACCTTCTGGTGGAACTACTGGCGAAACCACCGTCGAATTATCCGAACGCGACAAAACTCGCATTGCTAAAGCCGAAGAAAAAGCTACCAAGCTTGGCTACGAAGTCAAAATCAGACTCGCTTATCTTGGCGACAACGAAACCAACGCTAAGCTCAACATGCAGGCTCTAGTCGGTACTTTTAAACAATATAATTCTACTAATCTTAATGGATTTAAACAATCTGGTGGTAGTTTCAAAGCCAGCGATTTAGACGGTTATAAACTCCGCCAGTTCACCGATCACGGCTTTATTCTCAACATTTCCGAGCTTGCTTCAGTTTATCACCTCCCTCATACCTCTGTAGAAACTCCAAATATCGTCTGGGCCTCATCCAAAACCGCCGAGCCACCAGCCAAACTTCCGCTTCTCACCGGAAACCCAGCCAATGACGAAAATATTTCCGCTTTTGGTCTTACCAATTTCCGTGGCATTAATCACCAATTCGGTTTACTTCGCCGCGATCGCTCTCGTCATGTTTACATCATCGGTCAAACAGGGGCAGGGAAGAGCGGTATGCTAGAACTCTTTGCTCTCTCTGATATTTTCTATAACCAAGGCTATTGTATTATTGATCCACACGGCGACTTCGCTATTAACAACCTCAAATTTATTCCTAAATCAAGAGTTAAAGATGTCGTCTACTTCAATCCGGCCGACACAGCTTATCCAGTCGCCTTCAACCCACTTGAGCTTTCCGATCCAGCCAAAAAGCCAAACGTCTCATCCGAAGTTATCGGCGTATTAAAGCGTATGTTCGGCGAATCTTGGGGTCCTCGTCTTGAGCATATCCTCCGCTACACTCTCCTTGCTCTTCTCGACCGTCCAGAAACCACCCTGCTTGATATTTCCCGCATGCTTACCGATAAAGATTTCCGTAAGGAGACTCTCGACTATTGTAAAGATGTTACCGTCCTCCAATTCTGGAAACACGAATTCGGCCAGTGGAATGAAAAGCAAGTCAATGAATCCATCGCGCCTGTATTAAACAAAGTTGGCGCCTTTACTGCTAACCCAATCATTCGTAATATCGTCGGCCAGCCAAAGTCTAGCTTTGATATCAGAAAAATCATGGACGAAGGCAAAATTCTCGTTGTAAACCTTTCCAAAGGTCTCATCGGTGAAGATAACGCCGGCATTCTTGGCGCCTTCCTTGTCACAAAAGTCCAGCTCGCCGCCATGAGCCGCTCTGACATTCCAGACGTTCGTGACCGCCGCCCATTTTATCTTTACGTCGATGAGTTCCAAAACTTCGCAACTGATTCCTTTGCTGTCATTCTCTCTGAGGCCCGCAAATACGGCCTTAATCTCACCGTCGCAAACCAATATATCGCTCAGATGACCGACAGTGTCCGTGATGCGGTCTTTGGTAACGTCGGTACTACCATTTCTTTCCGCGTCTCTGCCGATGATGCGCCAATTCTCGTTAAACAATTCGAGCCAACCTTTGAGGCTCAAGATCTTCTCCAAATGAATAACCGTCACTTTGTTATCAGTATGATTATTGCGGGCGAAAAAGTTCCAGCATTCTCCGCTACAACTCTATCGCTACCACAACCACCAAGCGACAATTTCGATGCAATTATTCAGCATTCTCGTGAGAACTTCTCTCGTCCACGCGCCGAAGTAGAAGAAGAAATTAGAGAAACAATCGAGCAATCCGAAAAGTATAAAAAAGAACTCTCAGATTCTGGTCGCCAAGAAGGCACTAATCCAAAGACCGTACAAAAACCGAACTATAAACCTACACCAAAAGCTGAGTTCAAAAAGCTCAAATTATCACCAAATACTGCCGAAGAAAAAACTGGAAGGCTTGGCTTAAAAGATCTCGGCAAATTAGTCGCAGAAACCAAAGAAGAGAAAAAAGAAGATAAAGCAGGAAAGAGCGAAAAACAGGGAAACAGGATCAAAAAACATAGCACTATAGTTGATGCCTCCTCTGTTCCAAAAGATATTAAGAATAGTGCTTCCCCGTTATTGGAGAAAAATAAAGGCAAGAAGCTAGCTCCTACCTCTACTAAAACCCGTTCTGCAAAGAAAATAGGTGCAAAAGTAGTTTCCTCTGTTAAAAAGCAATCCTCCCCTGTTAAGGAAACAGTAAAATCCACCCCTAAAACTACCCCTGTTAATTCCCTGAAAAAATCCGATCTAGAAGCAAAACTCAAATCCACCCCTGTTAAAACCCCTAAAACCTCTGTAAAACCATCTGACAACCAAGACCATTTACTACAAATCGAACATCACAAATAGTAGAGAATTAAACATAAATTTAAACGGAAATAAACACCAGCAGAATAAAAACTAGTCGTAAAAGACGCATGAACACTCGACTTTTTGCCATAACCTTAATGTCGTACAATGCACATTTTTTGACATAAGCACTTTAAACCAAGAGATAATTAAGCATATGCGTAAGTTCGTAAAATGGGGATTGGGAATCACACATTAACCTGTAGTGAAACATAGTTTTCGCGCTATGCGCACAATTTTTCTTAAATTAATACTACTTTTTACACCTTAAAACCAGTTTTTACCGGTCAAAATTAGCCATTTCAGAGTCCGCCTGGTTATTTGACTTTTCCACAATTCAATTTCCAAATATAGTTTTCACGCCACTTTTCACGGATTTTTTTTAAATTTGACAATTCCCTCTTTTTAGTTCCCTATCTCATTTTCTACCCTGTTACGTACGTTTCCCTACTCCACATACTACTCAAAAAATACTCCTTGAACAAAAACCGAACAAAGGGAACGAAAACAAACTACTTGTAATACGCTTTCCCTGGTGTTCTCACATCAATATATGTTACTTCCCCTATACCCCGCTCACTCAGATATCTGATCATTCTATCGATATCTTCCGCTGAAATTGCCGTATCTCGCTCCGAATCAGTCTTAATAAACCCAGGAAAATCCCTTATATATAGGTCGACTTCTCTTAGCATTCCGACTGGTGCTACTACTTTTTCTAACGTATACCCAAGATCAGCTAAGTCCTTCGATATTTGCCCAATAAATCTTTTAACTCTATTTGTAACATCTCCGCCATTCTCATTAATAATCGTAATACCACTCAAATCATAATCTGCCTTTTGAATATCATCTACGCCTATATTGTAAGACTCTAACCAGCTTTTTACACCTAAAACACTAAGGTAAGCAATAATACCGCAGGCCAACATGACCAGGATCACACCTCTAATTTTACGATTCTTTGTCGCTTTTCTTACGCGCTGTCTTTCCGAATCAGAAACCGCTTTTTCCCTTTCGCCAGCTACTGTTCGCCCACTCTTCATCTTAAATCTAAGCTCCAACCTCAATTAAAATTTCTGCCAATCTTCTCGCCGCATCATTTCTAGCTTCTTTGTGAAGGTTTTTGGCTAAACTTTCTCTAACCTTTGGACTACGAACCAATCGTTTCACTTCGTTCAATAAGACTTCCGGCTTTTCAGTCATATCAGCATCACTAATCGAAACCACAGCACCTTTTTCCACTAAACGATCGGCATTCTTAGTTTGATGCCCGCCAGGAAGCCTTTCAAAAGGAATTAAAATCACTGCTTTTTTAAGTATAGCCATTTCCGAAATCGTCGTAGCACCCGCTCTACTCACCACAATATCGGCTGCGCCCAAAAGCTCATTCATCACCGAGCTGAACTCCCAAAGTCTAAAGTTCGAAGTCAGTTTTGCCTTATCCCAAGTTTCATATTTTTTCAAATCAGTCATATTTTCATAGTGTTTGCGTCCAGCGACTAACCCGACACTGGCGACCTTCAACATTTCTGGCAAAATTTTCCTCATTGCGTTATTCATATTTTCCGAACCTTGGCTCCCACCAGTTACCATCACAAGCGGGCGATCTTCGTCAAAGCCCAATGTCTTCTTTAATGATTTTTCTCGTTTTTCATTAACCATTTTAAAATCAGACGATACTGGTATTCCCACCCATTCCCAGTTGCTCTTCCCTTTTTCCTTATCAAACGGCATACCCATAGCTACAACTTTTGCCTTGCGCATTAATAGTCTATTGGCAAGTCCAGGCACTACGTCGGACTCGTGCACCACATATGGTATTCTAAATAGTCTCGCCACAATTCCAACCGGTAAACCAACAAAACCGCCTTTAAGAAAAATCACATCAGGTCTAGTATCCCTCGAAAGGAGTCTAAAGAAACTCTGGATAATCCCAAAAATAAAGCCAAAGAAACCAAGGATATTCTTCAAGATCAAATCAACCAGCGTAATTCTAAAGTTTGTAAAATAATCCTTAAACTTCCATCCAGCATATCGACGAAACTTACCCGAAGCGACACGTCTAACTCTAATATACGGGTTCTTTTTACTCCCCTTATTATCTTCATCCCCCCATCTCACTCCAATTTCTGTTGTAATTTTTACAACATTCTTATAATATTTTCTGTCAGTCCAAAATTCAACCTTTGTTCTAGGCTTTAGTTTCAATAATTCACGAACGACTGCTACGGCTGGAGTAATGTGCCCCCCGGAACCTCCGCCCACTACTAATATTTTCATTATGTTTTCCTTCCCTTCCAGTATAACATGATATTTGCAAACATAACCCAAGTGCAGCTGCCGTAAATATCATACTTGTACCACCGTAGCTCAAAAACGGCAAAGTAACACCTGTTAATGGTATTAAACCGGTCATAGCCATAATATTAGTTACAACCTGAGACCCAATCCAGGCAAATATTCCTACTACAATAAGTTGGTATTCACTATTCCCTTCCATCTTTTCCGAAATCTTTAATAGTCTACTTAAAAGGAACATAAAGCATAGAATTATAACTAGAAGCCCCACAAAACCAAATGTCTCACCCATAACCGCAAAAATAGCATCGTTAATCGACTCTGGCAAATATCCAGTCGCTTGTAAACTATTCCCTATTCCAACCCCAAAGAAGCCACCAGTACCAATCGCAATCATTGCATTCTCAATTTGATAAGATTCATCCGAACTACCTTCGCCAAAAAAAGTCATTATCCTTTCCATCCTATGGCTTGATGTAACTATCACTAAAACACCGCAGACAAGAATGATCGCCGCAAATGACAATACCCTTTTCATCGAAATGCCGCTCATAAATAAAATCGCCAAAGATATCGCGACTAAGCTTACGCCCGAACCTAAATCTTTTTGAAGAACTACCACCAATAAGAATGCTATCGCGCTCGCGACAATGAATGGCAACCAAAAGTCAATTGTGTCCAACTTTTTCTCTTTTTTACATTTCGCTACTATTTGGGCAAGGTATAAAACCAGACCTAACTTTATAAATTCTGCTGGCTGAAAACTGAGTGACCCAACCGTAATCCAACGGCATGCACCACCAGCACAATTTGCAAGTGGACTCTTAATGGCCGCCAAAAAAGCCAACAATACACCTGTCATAACACTAGCCAACATTATCCATTTAGCAAATTTGCTCACTTTTTCATAAGGAATTTTAAACACCAAAAAGAACACCAACAAAGATATTATTACACTAATTAATTGATGTATGAAAAAATCATTAGTCCCATATCGCTCAGCTCCATACGCAGCATTAATGTAGTTCGCTGTCATCGGTCCAATCGCATAAATAATAACTAGCCCAATTAACAAAAATACAGTAACTATAACTCCGATTATTCTATCGCTTTTGTGTTTCCTATTCACCCTAAATAACCCCACTCACCAACGCGATAAAAATACCGAGAATAGCAAAGAATCCAGCAATTACCCAAAAACGCATTACGATCTTCGCTTCTCCCCAACCTTTAGCTTCGAGATGGTGATGAAGTGGCGCTGAAATAAAAATCTTTTTCTTAAACACCGCTTTTGAAAACATTTGTATTAGACTAGAGCCTGCCTCTACAACCAAAAGAATTCCAATCACGGGCAAAAGTAAAAATGCATTTGTCATCATGGCAACTACGCCAAGACCAGAGCCAAGAGCAAACGAACCAACGTCACCCATCATAAAACGCGCTGGTGGAACATTGAACCATACATAAGACAAAAGCCAACCAACTACGGCCATGCAGAAGCCAAACAGCAATAGTTTATCCTGTGTCAAGGCAATTACACCATAGGCACCATAGGCAAAGATCATAAGGCCACCCGCCAAACCATCAAGCCCATCAGTGATATTGACCGCGTTACTAGTTGCCACTACCGCAAAGGCAAACAAAACCATCATCCCAGCGATGCCAATTTCCACACCACCAACAAACGGAACGTTTACGCTCGTCCAACCAAGCTTCACCGCAAAAAACCAACCTAAAGCCAAACCGACAATTGATATTAAAGCAAATTTAACCGGCGCCCTAAGCCCTGCCGCACCTTTACCACTTCCAAATACATTAATTAAATCATCAATTAACCCAACAATTCCACCACCCACAAAACCAGCTAATGGTAACCAGGTCTGTCCCCTGTCCGAAATACATACCAAAGTCACAATCACCACCACGACAACACCGATAATCCCAGCCATAGTTGGAAAAGAGCGTTTAAATTTGTGTGCATGAAGTTTTGTCATAATTGGCAAAGCCTCACCCTGAACAGTGGTTTTCTTTTGTTTTTTCCAGAATTTGTATTTATAGGCAAAATAAGTGTAGATAGGCGTCAAAAACATTGACAATAAAAACCCACCCATCAGGAGAACCATTCCGTAAAAAATTTCGTTATCAAGTACTGCTCTCATAGTATTATTCCTTTGGTTTTATTTTTAAATAATCTATCATATAATTGCTGATTGTATCGAACATCGGCAAAGCATCTCTTTCACCTTCAAAGTGATGCCCTTCTCCCCATATTTTAACCACTATTACATATTCTGGCAACTCTCCTTCAGCTCCACCAAAACCAACGTAATTAGCTATCGTCTCACCAGTTGCCGCTTCCGAATAACCCCAAGTCCCATCACTTCTTTGAATAATCACTTGCCCGGTCCCAGTTTTTCCCCCCACATAATATCCTGGCCTATCTATACCGTAAAGTCTCCTATTGTATCGTGTTCCATAAAGCATCCCCCTCATCACTTCACTAGTCGTCTCGCTAACAGTATTTCTTACAAATTTAGCATTTTCATCTTTTACAAAAACATCTTTTTCTATTTTTCCCGCCAAAACAGATGGCGTATAATACTTTCCTCCATTCACAATCGAAGAAAAAGCAGAGGCTAACTGCACCATACTAATGCTTACGCCTTGGCCAAAAGTCATATTTGCATACGTCAAGTCCATCGCATAGCCACTATCCGGAGTTGATATTTGCCCTTCTGTTTCCAAAAGCTCTACCCCAGTAAGTTGTCCAAATCCAAATACATCATGATAATACTTATATAGAATATCCATCCCGTTTCGATTAATACTATTCGGGTCTCCACCTATCAACCTCAAAGCCTGTGTGCTACCGGTGTTTAATGAATAATTTAATGCCGTCTGCATTGTTATCGTGCCAAACATACCTTGATACGCATTCTTAATTATCGTATCATTCACCGTAGTATAACCGTTATTTGTATATGTTGTTTCAGGAGCCATAGTGCCAGTATCAATCGCTGTAGCAAAAGTAAACGTTTTGCAAACGCTAGCTGGTTCATAAGCTTCTTCAAACGCATAATTCTTATAAGCTGCAGCATCTTCCACTTGTGAATAATTCGACGGATCATAATTTGGCACATTTGCAACCGCTAAAATTTTACCATTATTCGGATCCATCACTATAGCGCTTGCTTTAACTTTGTCATCATTCACTGTTGCAAGTTTTTCTGCCAGTGTTTTTTCTACAAAAAATTGAATGTTTTTATCAATCGAAAGTACTACGTTCTCGCCATCTTTGGCCGGAATCAACACATTTTCATCTCCTATCGACAACGCAATTCCATTAATGTCTTTGACTGCTTTCAAAAGACCATTTTTCCCCGCCAAACGATCGTCGAGTGCTTCTTCCACGCCATATTGCCCCTTACCGTCATTGTTTACAAAACCCAAAAGTCCAGAAGCCATCTCACCCTCTGGATAAACTCGCTTTGTTCCCTGCTGCATCCAAACTCCCACCAACTCTTTTTCTTCAATCTTTTTAGCGTTCTTCCTTGGTACATTTTTTGCCACAACATAATATCTTGAATTCTTATCCGCAAAAACATCCTTCCATTCCGCAATAATATATTCACCAGCATTTTCGCCAATTACTTTCTTTACTTTTTTCTGATCGGCAATCATTGGATCTATCACTATCGTATAAACCGTTTCATTCATCACAGCTTCCACTGGTTCATCTCCATCCATCATATATATATTTCCACGTTTCGCCAAAAGAGTATTTTCTAGATTATGCTGCGCTTCTGCCTTAGCCACCCACTCATCATGCTCTATAATTTGCACAAAAAACAATCTAGTACCAATAGCAACCGTTGCAAAAATCAACAAGATTCTCAAGAATCCAAAACGCTTATTCATACAAAATAATTATACCACTTATTCTGCGTAACCAGACGGGGTTGCATCTTCCATCGTTACAGCAACCTCGCTGTTCGCCGAAGTCGCCACCGAAGTCAACCTCGCTTTTTCCACGGCCAAATCTTCTTTTCTGGCTTCAAGTTCAGAAATTTCATCTTCAATTGCATTTAACTCATAATCATAATTCGTTGATCTTGTTCCCTGCGTCACATAAATCAATCCAAGCACAACTACGAGCAAAGTCAAAATTACACTCTGAGAAACCACCCCAAGCGTTTTTGGAGTATGTCTAACCGTATTCCGATTCTGCGCCCAACTATTCACAGTCATGTAGTTGGCCGTTCTCCTACTTGTAAAATTATTGTTTCTCATGTTTTTGTTTTAATCTTTCTTTTTTGTTTTTCTTAGTCCGGAGTGGCCACGCTAGCAGAGCAACAAGTAACTAGTGCTCCACTCCGGGAAGGTCATATATTTTTAACACTCTCTACGATTTTCTCTAACAACCGTAAAATATGGTGGGCTTTTCGCCCTCGTATGTTTTATGAAGTTTTCTTGGTGTTTAGGCGGATATTCCACCGCCTAAACGCTAGCGGAAGTGCACTTCAACTTTTTGTGCGCGAGATTTATTCGCAACAGCAATTTGTCTAGGCATACAGCCTCCTTTTGTTTTATTTTTTTATTTTTATCAGTCCGCTCACCTGGTGCGCTCAGCTACTCTTAGCTTCGCACTCCTTGATCGCGGGTTGATAAACAACTCCTCATTTCCCGCAATGATTGGACTTTTTGTTATAACTCTAAGTTCCGATTCCTCACCAAAGCTACTCTGTTCCTTAAAATACTTCTTCACTAGCCTATCTTCCAAACTATGAAAAGTAATAATCGCAACCCGTCCATCCTTATTCAAAAGCTTTGGCAAAAGTGGCAAAGTTCTCTCGATTTCTCCTAACTCATCGTTCACTGCTATCCTAATCGCCTGAAAAACTCGCGTCGCCGGATGATGTCTACTGTGCCCTGCCCTCTCAAAAATCGCATCTGCAAGTTCCTTTGTTCCCTGCCATGGCCTACCTTCAATAATTAATCTCGTAATCATCCTCGCAAACCCAGGTTTTTCCTCACCAAAATCTATCAAGATTTTTTCGATTTCTCTTGCGCTCCATTTATTCACAATATCGCTTGCCGACAAATCTTGCGTCTGATCCATCCTCATATCTAGTGGCCCATCCTTCGCAAAAGAAAAACCTCTCTCTGCCTTGTCCAATTGCGGAGAAGAAACTCCAAAATCAGCTAGTATCATATCAAATTTTTTTCCACATTCTATTTCCTGTAGCGCCGCACTATAAAAATCATTCTTCACTATTTTCACCGATTCACTTTCGTACTTCTCGGTTAAATATTTGATTGCGAAGTCATCCCGGTCCACTAGGACCGCATCCTTATAATTCTGCGTTACACCCAAAATTCTACTTGCGTGCCCTGCATATCCTGCCGTGAGGTCCAAATATGATTCCCCTTTTTTCGGCTGCAGTGCCGCAATTACTTCTGATAATAACACTGGCTTATGAATTTCTTCCATGTGTATATAATACACTATTTTCGCTTGAGATCGCTCAACTAGAAACTTCAGCATGTTTGTTTCTGTTAATTTTTTGTTTGTCCTTACACGTAAATCTACTACGATTTATCAGCGCGAAGCCAATCACATTATCGCAGCCGTTGAGAGACTTATTGTGTAATGGTTGTCGACCGAAGTCTATTAGAGTTAAATTGGGAGGTGTTAATTTTAGAGGAATGTGCACACGATTATGGTTACGCGTATCGCTAAATTTAACGCGTGCCGAAACTCCTAGTTGATCGACCTCAAACGTCTGTTAATGTGCTGCACCAAAAACTACTTCGATAAGCGAATCACTTCGAAATCACTTTCCGAATTGTTGGTGATAACTTGCATTATCTCTGTAGTTCCTTTTTATTTTTGTTTAGTGGTTTTTATTTTGTGCTTCCACTGCTCTTAGTTTACATAAGTATTTTAAAAAAATCAAGCATATTTTTGCATAAAAATGCAGATTTTCAACGTTTTTTCACACATTTTGGTGGAAAATCAACTACAAAAACAGATAAGATTCTCCTGCAAAACCTGTGGAAAACTCTTATTTCATTTTTACAACATTCCCTGTTCCATATCTTTTTTTGTGGTGGAAAACCTCGATTTTTTCGATCATTTTTCTCTCCTCTTGCATTTTTTTATCTTTATTATATAAAAACCGAACACATCCCTCTTGACTTTTTATCAAGCTTATGCTAAAATAAAGACAAGCCTGAGATTCGGTGCTTTATTTCAACTTGCATCTACCTCTATAAATCCCTTGTTTTACAGGGATTATATTTTTATCCAAAATCCTATGCTATAATTATTAAAAATAACGAGGTAATACAATGGAAAAAACACAATTTGACGTTTTTCTGTGGGCAAACGAAATCGACGAGATCAAAAACAACGTATCAGTCGAGCTATTTCTTTTTAACCGCAACTACACCCCTTATAAAGTCCGCTATTCCGACAAACTCACCAGTAGCGTCAAGGCTATGTTTATGCAAGAAGCAGTCAGCTATATCATTAAAGAGGCCGAAAAAGGCCTGGAATGCCGCGAATACGAAAAGGCCGACGGCGAAGATAAGGTAATTTACCGCACTTCCCTCTCCAATGTCGATCGCGCTGAAACCCTTCTCCATCTTATCGAAAACGAATACAAAGACATCGATTACTTCTCTGATAACGAATATGAATTCAAAAAAATCAAAGGTATTATCGCCAAGTTCTCTTATCCTGGCGGCGACAGCGGCACCAAGACATTCTACATTGCTAAGTCCATTCCAGCCTCCTCAGCCCTAAAAAAGGCTTCTTCCTGGGAGCTTAACGGAGAGAGTTTCGAACCATTCTCTGCTGAAGTTGCCATTAAAATGCCTGAAGACAATCAAGTCGCCATCATCGACGGCACCGTTATTATTTTCAATCAGTCCAAATTCGAGACTTTGTTCCAATACGATTACAAATCACAAGTCATTGCCGACAAAAAAGCCAAAGAACTTGCCGACAAATACAAATTGTCATTTGCCGAAGGTCTAACATTAAATAATTTACTCCAGGATAAAAAACCTTTACTCAAAAAGCTGCAAAACATTGATATCGAAAAACAAATGAGCCAAGACAAACTCGTCGACTATGCCGACGACATGCAGCTCGATCTTCTCACCGACGACGACGGCAGCATCATCATCATGGACAGCCGCGATCTCACTATGTTTGTTAACCTATTAAACGAAGACTACTATGTCTCACCAGTCAACGGCATCCGCTACGAAATCAAGAGCAAAAAAGCTCTCTCCGAACCAGATGGCGAACCACCTAGAAACAACAGCTAAAAATTTATTTATTAGAAATCTCAAAATAAGGCTCTTCGGTCCTGGTATTTTGATCGTCAATCGATTCTAAAGTTTCCGTCAGATCGGTCATTAAGGATTCCACTTTGTCGCCTTCTTTCATCGGCGCTTCCATCTTAATGTAATATCCCGAAATACCTTCTACATTATCTAGATAAATCTTTGTCTCACCAATCGAGGCCATTCTGCGTTTTTTACTCACTTCAGCAACTTGTTTAAATCCGAGTTGCTGAATAATATTCACTGCTTCCACGTAATCTCGCACCACTGTTTCGTTTACGATATCTACGCCAGAATCTTCAATATGTCTCTTTAAAATGAGCTCGTATCTTGCCGGACGATCAATAGCCTTCATTTCTGTGCGCATAATAAGACGCGGAAAGTTCATTTCCCTCTTATAGTTCTTTGGCACATATACTCTGTCGTGTTGCCAATACATTGAGCCAAAATCAACATCTACTTCGTTCATTTTAGCTTCAAAATCATCGTGATTTTTGAGCTTGTATTTCACTATTACTTTTTTCATAAAGTTTCTCCCTTCCTTGCCTTATTCGCCCATTCGTCGGCGAGTTCATTCATTTTTGTACCAACGTGACCACGCACCCAAATCAATCTTACTTCATTGTTGCAATATAAATCATACAATCTTTGTACAATGTCTAAATTAGCAATCTCGCCCTTGGACTTTTTCCAGCCTTTTTCCTTCCAACCTTTAGCCCATTTTGTTAAAACATTTATCCAAAATTCTGAATCGCTGTGAATCTCGCAACCCTCATCGCCAGCATATTCAATCGCTGCGATCATCGCGAGCCCTTCCATTCTAATATTTGAAGATTGCGCTTCTTTTCCCAAAACTACTGGTTTACCATCTTCAATCACTGCAAAGCCGCCCGGCCCAGGATTTGGTGAAGCACTACCATCAGTCCATAAAATTTTCATGCTATAATTATAACATGTCAGAGGCGAGAATTAAAAAAGCAGTTGAAATGGCCACCAAAGCCCATGAGGGTCAAAAGCGTAAAAGTGGTGACCCATATATTACTCACCCTCTTGCTGTCAAAAAAATTCTTGAAGAATGGAAAATGGACGAAGATACCGTTATCGCCGGCATTCTCCATGATACCGTCGAAGATACTAGTCTCACCTTAGATGATATCAAAAAAGAATTTGGCGAAACTGTCGCCTTTCTCGTTGATGGTGTTACCAAGCTCGGCACCGCCCGCAGCGGCATGCGCGATCTCGAAACCTATCTTCCAGAAACATCCGATAACCTCCTTCGTCTTCTTATTGCCCTTGGTTCTGATATTCGTGTTTTAATCATCAAGCTCGCCGACCGTCTCCATAATATTCGTACTCTCTCCGCCCTTCCACCAGATAAACAAAAGAAAATCGCAAGAGAAACCCTCGAAGTTTTTGCCCCTCTCGCCGACCGTCTAAATATGGGTCAGCTTCGTGTTGAGCTTGCCGATGTTTCTTTTAGCTACACCGATCCAAAACGCTATCAGTATCTTCAATCTTTGATCGAAAAATATAATAAGTCTGCCGAAAAAACTATCAAACGTGCCGAAAAAGAAGTCAGTGATCTCCTAAATAAAGAAAAAATCAAATTCGAAATCTCCGGCCGCGCCAAATCCGTCTATTCCCTTCACAAAAAACTCGCAAAATACAATCAAAACATCAACGAAATCTACGATCTCGTTGCTCTTCGCATCATTGTAAACGATATCACCGAATGTTATCTTGTCCTCGGCCTCATTCATTCCCTTTATACTCCGCTCGGCGGCCGCATTAAAGATTACATTGCCCTGCCAAAACAAAACGGTTATCAGTCACTTCACACCACTGTCATTACGCCAGACAAAAAAATAATCGAATTCCAAGTTCGCACGCACGAAATGCACGAATACGCCGAACGTGGTCTTGCTGCCAGCTTCTATTATAATGAGCAAAAGCTTACCGAGAACTACCGCACCGGCAAAATCCAACATCTTCCCACCAATCTCCTCTGGATCACCGAGCTTCAAACCGCCGCCGCTCAGCTTAAAGAAGGTAAAAAGGTCGATCTCAAAAAACTCAAACTCAATCTTTTCGCCGATAAAATCTTCGTTTATACGCCAAAAGGCGACATCATCGATTTGCCAAAAGGCGCGCTTCCTCTCGATTTCGCCTATCGTCTTCATTCCGAAATCGGTGGCCGCGCCATCGGCGTTAAAATCAACGGCAAAATCAGCAATCTAAACCACAAACTCGAGCAAGGTGATATCGTCGAAATTTTGACCAGCAAAAACCAAGTTCCACGCGAATCTTGGTTCGGCAAAATCTTCACCGCCCACGCCCGTCAAAAACTTCATCACCAACTAAACCAGAAAAAAGACAACAAATAGTTATTGATTCAAAAACTTTAAAATCTTTTTGAGCTCTGTGTCATTCTTACAATTAATAGTCACGCTTCTTCCATGCACTCTGACCTTCACCCCGAGCTTCTTACTGATTTCATCTTCTTCTTTAATATAGACATTCTCTTTAATCGCTCTCACAGAACTTTTCTTTTTGTGTTCAGACATATAGCGCTCGACTTTTCTTGCCGTCCAACCTTCTTCTACAATCTTTGGCAAAACTTCTTCAATCATTTCTGCATCAGCATTAACTAGAGGCCTCATCACACCTTCAGATAACTTTTCTTTTACCATTGTCTTCTTGGCAGACTCTGGTAAATTTAATAATCTAAGTGTATTTACAATCGAAGACTCACTCTTCCCAACTCTTCCTGCAATCTCTTTGGCCGACAAATTAAACTGCGCCTTAAGCTTTGCATAAGCTGTCGCGAGTTCCATTGCATTCAAATCTTCCCTTTGCGCATTTTCGATAATCGAAATCTCTAATCTATTTTGCGCATCAAGAGTCCTAATAATCGCCGGAATTTTATCAAGCCCAGCAAGTTTTGCCGCTCGCCAACGACGCTCACCAGCTACAATCTTATATTTATCTTCTTCCTTCGTAACCACAATAGGTTGCAACACACCATGCTCTTTGATAGATTCCGCCAGTGCCGCCAATGCCTCCCCGCCAAAATCTCGACGAGGCTGTTCTTCGTCACGCACAATATCTTCAACGGACAACTCTGTTAGTTTACTTAACTTTTCGTCTTCGCTAGCCGTTAAATCGAATTCTTCATCAAAAGAATCGGTTGGAATTAAGCTTTCAAATCCCCTACCAAGCCCATGCTTATCACTCATTTTATGCCTCCTGTTCTCTCTACTACCTCTTTAGTTAGCTCTTTGTAAGCTTTTGCGCCTTTACTAAACTTATCATAAGCACCCACTGGAATCCCATGACTTGGAGCTTCTGCTACGCGCACATTTCTTGGGATCGTCGTTTCAAAAACTTTATCCTTGAAATATTTCTTAATCTCAAGTAACACCTGTGCCGACAAAGAAGTGCGTTTATCATACATCGTTGCCACCACCCCAAGTAATTTAAGGTTTGGATTGGTTACTTTTCTAACTAGCTTCATGCTTTCAAGTAGTTGTGCCACGCCTTCAAGCGCATAAAACTCTGTTTGCACCGGTAACAAAAGATAGTCCGATGCAATCATTCCATTCACGGTCAAAAGCGATAAACTCGGCGGCGAGTCAATAATAATATAATCAAAATCATTCTTCACGCTGTTAATCGCACTCTTAAGCTGTACAAATTTCTTATTCATTTTAGTTAGTTCCACCTCCGCATTTGCAAGTTGCGGCGTGGTCGGCGCAAGATAAAAATTCTTATATTTTGTTTCTTTTATGACTTTATCAAGCCCAGAGATGCCCATAAAAACATCTGTCATCGTAAGTTCAAGCTGGCTCTTTTCAATTCCAAGTCCACTCGTTGCATTCCCTTGCGGATCACAATCAATAAGAAGCACCCTGTATTTATCTTTTGCAAGATAAAAAGCCAGGTTTACTGCGGTAGTCGTCTTACCAACACCTCCTTTTTGGTTTGTTATACAAATAACCGTAGCCATAAAAGTATTATAGCACAAAAAAGCGCCCCGTTATAACGAAGCGCTTATTATTCTTATTTTATCGAGGTTATCTCAATAACTGAGTATTTTTGGCGGTGGCCAGTCTCAGTGTGGACACGTTTCTTGGAGTGATAGCGAATCACACGAACCTTGTCGCCTGCGACTTTTTCTTCTACAACTTTAGCTGAAACCTTTACGCCTTTTACCGTAGGGGTGCCAACTGTAGTTTTGTCACCGTCAATTACGAGCAAAGCATCAGTTTCGAGCTCTTTTGTGCCTGCCGGGAGGAGGTCCACCCGTAGGGTCTCTTTCTCTTCGACAAGATATTGTTTCCCGCCGATGAGTAC
>JAEEGL010877496.1_pt1 | contig 19452 bp, 50 predicted proteins | sample 9134231 | NCBI WGS metagenome assembly JAEEGL01 (sample SAMN16246548, study PRJNA631951) | gut metagenome | biome: gut microbiome; feature: rumen; material: fiber-attached | host: Bos | place: Iran: Karaj | collected 2018-10
CCATTGCTGTCAAGGAAATTCCTGACGTGACCACCGAGTTCATTTCTGAACGTAAACCATACTCTGTATGAACCATTCGCCATTGCCTTGCTCCTTTCTAATTGTTTTCTACAACCTCTACCCTGACGAACCTGTGACCAATGTCACACAACCCCCACCAATCGATATCTTCATATGTAATTGTGGATGCTAATGCGTATCCTGCGTTATATACGATGTCATCAATTCGATTGTGTTCCGAAACGCTACCATACCACTCTACTATTACAGACCCGTCTTTAAACCAGACTTTTGCTTCATACATCTTTTCGTTTTCCAATACTTCAGCGATGACTTTTACATCCGCTGCTGTTGTTTCTTTCTCTATAAGTTTCATGCCCGGCTTCCTTCCTAATCCATTGTCACGAACAGCTTCGGCTCTTTTCTCCAATAAGGCGAGACCTCTACATCACCAGTTTCCTTATTGACCCTATACTTGATTCCATAAGAGCCTGCTGCGAAGTATGTGTACTTCCTGCCGTCCTTTGTAATCTTTGCTTTTGCTTCTTTCCCATTTCCGAAGTGTAATGTCATGTCTCTCACCCTATCCTACAACCGCTATTACTCTACCGTCTCTGACGATGATGTCGTGTCCTATGACGTCTCTTACGAAGAGAGATACATAACTGTAATACTCGTAAAAGACCTCTTTGCTTTTCTTGGAGTCATCCTTGCTCTTATCGTATATGCTTTGGAGTTCATCCATCATTTTGCGTTCTGTTTCGTTGAGGTCTGTAATCTCTGCTCTCTCGATGCTGCTGACCTTAACTCTCTTACCGCCAATGTTGACGAAGAATGTTGAGAGTGATGGGCAAGTCTTGCTTGCACCGATTTTTCTCACTATGACTTTACCGTCATCCAATTCGATAGTGATTGATTCAAAATTCTTGATTTTTCCGTCTATTATTCTCATTGCTCTGCTCCTTCCGGTTAGTTAAGTTAGATTGTTTCTATAAGTATATTACTAAATTGGTACACCAATGTCAACAGGTTATTTATTATTTTTCTCATACAAAAAACACACAGAGCCGAGCCCGGAGACTCGACCCTATGTGCTAATCTAACTAACTAACCTCGAAAGAGGTGAGTAAACATATTATAACATCTATGCGCTTTATGCGTCCACATCTTTTCCGTTTTCATCTACGATTTTCCAGAAGCCTTTGCCATCATCCTCGTTCCATCTGTCTCTGATTCTGATAGCCTCTTCAAGTGTATCCTGTGCAGGAATCTCATCCATTGTACCCATATAGCTTGCTATTACATAATATTTCATTTCGCATTCTCCTTTTCTGCTTCCCATTCAGCTTCATAGCATTCCTCACATACCGCATATCCCATGCCGTGTTCCGTATGTATCTGTCTGCTTGTATAGCACTCTCCGAACGTGACTTCTCTGCCACAATGAGGGCAATTGACTATCTCATCCATATCTATTGAGAACGTTTTGCAAGACCATGCTTCCGGGATGTTGTACGGCTCATATTCTCTCGTTTTAAAGTTCCACTTCTGCATCTCTATTCCACCTTTCCGATATATATCAGTTCGTATTTTGCGACCTCATCCCCGGTCAGCATTCTGTCATATACGATTATATCATGGAATCTGCCTTTAGGGTCATCTATACGTTCTATGAATCCGTCCATCGGCTGACATCCGATGCTGAATCCACGATATTTCATTCCATACATATGCATGTCCTTCCTTGCCATTTTAGTACCATCCTTTCTCTCGAAGCCAACTCCACATACTCTCTGTTCTCTGTGCAGAATATACATTTTCGAGAGTATCTATTTTCTCCCCATTTATTTCAACATCCACATCATACGGATTTCCTGCTGACGAGAATGCGAACTCGTCTTCGCCGTCTGTATATGTGATTGCCCAAGACTTGCCGTCTGACATTGTACATGTGAAGTCTGCGAACTCATCGAGTACAAGCCTTGCAAGCCTTTTGCCATCACGAATATCTGTATCAGTTTCATATGTGACCTTGCCTACAGGTGTGCCACCGATATACATCCTTGCTACTATATTTTTCTTTGCCATCATTCTACCTCGCTCGCTACTATATTATTGATTTTGATGTCTCTTATCTTTTCCCCGCTCTCGTACTCTTCTACCCACATCTCTGTGATGTTGAATCCGCATTCCCGCCAGACTTGAAACTGTTCTATCGCCTTGCTGATGCTCAAGCAACCTTCGCTCGTTGATAGTAGTTCCAAATCTGCCGTCTTTGCATTTGCCCAATAAAGCTTCATCGCTTATCCCCTTTCTTATTCCAGACCGTAATCTTTCTGCATCCGCTCAATATCTGCATCTACTCTGTTTGCCATATCGCAAAGCATGATGTACTGTTCTCTATCCGGCTCAAACGGCTTACCCACCGCTCTGTTGCCGTTCGCTATTGCCATCCATAACATCTCGGAAAGCAATTTCTCTTCTCTGTATGAAAATGTTGTTGCCATTGTCCTACCTCTCGTCATAGATGACTTCTTTGCCCTTTGTAATAACTATTCTGTAGTTCTGCTTGCCCTTATATCTGTCGAACCATTCAAGCCTCTTGGCTCTCTCTATGCGGAACATTTTTCCGTCCGCATCATATACTGTCATCTTATACATTGACTGCTCCTTACTTTGCTTACATATACATCCATCTGCGTACCATATCTCTGACTTCTGCTTCTGTATTAGGTCTTATCATCTGACCTATCGCATATGCATGCGTTGCATCTCCACGTTCGGTTTTTTCTGAAGTTGTGAGCAGGTCATTTGTTTTGAAGTCATACCACACGCCCACCCATGTGTTCATATTTCTTGGGTCTATAGCTTTTGACGCTTCGACCATTTCTGCTACCCTGTTAACGTTCATTGCCTTTCTCCTTCCTGCCGGGTGTTTCGAGGAAACTATTTATTGCTCGCTCAATGGGACTTATGACCTCTACTACACCCGGCATCACCTATATAGGTCTATGCAAATGTGAATTTCTTTGTTGTTGATGGCTTCCTGAATGCTTCGTAAAGGTCTGCGTGACCTGCTGCCTTGAAAGCCTTACTATCGAATGTGCTTCTTGTCTCTTCCTTGTAGGTAGCCTTATGCTCATCGCCTATAAGAACTGTGAGTTCTGCTTCTGTCATGTAAGCCTTAAGTTCAGCTTCGATTGCTTCCTTGTTGGCTTTTGCTTCTGATTCAAGCATTTTCCATTCCGCAAGTTCCTTGAACTTTGCATTGATTTCTTTCCTATCCATTTCAGTTCCCCTTTCGGTCAGTTAGTTTAGATTGTTCACACCTTTGCTTGGTGTACCATTATATTAGCATCATTGGTGTACCATGTCAACAACAATTTAAAACAATTTTCATGGGATACCAATTGACCCGGTGCGTATATTATAGTATATTGAATACATGGTATACCCATAGAGAGGAGCGTGATGTTATTGAGCATAAGGAAACAATATGAATACAACGATGCATATCAAAAGGAACACATCAAACGCATCGTGGTCAAACTCAACGACCAGACCGACATGGATGTCATCAGGCATCTGCAAAAGATAAATGATAATGGTGAACGGACGCAGACCTATGTCAAGCGTCTCATCCGGGAAGATATGCAAAAGTGAAAAAAGCGGTGACCGTCCTCTATGGTCATCGCCTTTTTCATTAGCCTTACTATCAACCCAAACTGTCGGCAGACGGGAGATACACCTGCATTTCCTTGCTTCGACCGACAGATAATGGCGTTTAGTTGACGATAATTTACGAAAAATTATCGAAACTCTCTGTAAGCGACTTTTTTCAGATTATCGACTAATTGGTCATCCAATCATAAAAAGCCGTCAGAAGCCAAATTTTGGCGTTATAGGGGCATCCCTGTTTCAGACCTCATCTCATTGAGTATCTCTGTAGCCTTTTCTCTCCATGCACCGCACCAATTCCATAAAGACTCCTCATTTATGTGGTCAGCTATCTCGGCTACGTTGACATCAGCTATCATGTTTTCCATTTCCGCTATCAGTTCTTCCATGTTTATCCTCTCTACAATATTCGCACAATGTCCTTGGGTCTTTTGGGTGACATGCTGCCCATAGTTTGCCACATTTTGCACATCGCCTTGTCAGTATCGGCTTAACTATCTCTACACCTTTTTTAGCCATCAAGCGCCCTCTGTTATCAGTTCGCTATATGGCAAGGTCTTAATCCATTTGCAGAACTCCACCCACTCATCAAGCTTATGGTGCTTCCTTGCGTGGTACATATTACATAGCACCTCATAGTTTAGCGACACCGTCCGGAGCTGATTATATGATTGCGGAAGAAGCTGAATCATATCCCACCAATATGCTTTATCTCTCTCGTTAAGATAAAACTCACTTGACATATTCAACCGCTCGATAGTTCCAAGAAGGCTCTTAACTCCTGCCGAAGTCATGTTTTCATGGCTGAAATCATCAAGCACGAATTCCTTTGTATGAATCTTATGCATGGTGCTTGTACTGTTTGCTACTGTACCCACCTTGTAAGTGTCATACTCCGTCCACCAATACCTCGGAGCGAGGATGTCAGATTGTACGATTATCATCCGCATGAACTTGCGGTGGTCTGTTCCAAGCTTTGATAATGTTGTAGCGAGTTCCAAGTCACGCTCGCCAAGAAGTTCTCCATCTGAATCAGATGCCGACCATGAGTTCATTGGATTCCGCATACCTCTCATGGCTGCTTCGATGCCAAATACTTCCACATTACTTATCTGAATCAATTCTATTCATCCCCTTTCCACGGACAATCCGTCTGCTCGATTATCTCCATCGTTCTCGGCATATCCTCAAGGACTTCATACAGTTCTTCTCCCGTGTTCGGATTACGCAGACCTGTATGCAGACATTCGTGTCCGTTCTTGTCATATATGGTCATGCTTGACTTGCCGTACAGGATGCCAGCATATCCGTTTGGGTGTTCGACTTTAATTACCATTACTCGCTCCTTTCCTTTGGCTCGTCTGCTTCACATTTGCAAGTATCGCAGTTGAAGTATTCGCAAAATCCGCATTCATCATACGGAGTGCCATTGACGGAGCATCTCGGCATTTCTGTCTGTGGTTCGTCCTTGCCACCTTCACAATCTTCACAGTTTTTCCCCTTGCAGAAGTCACAATCTGTTAGTCCGTGAATCTCTGTCTGTGGCTCGTCTACTCTAAACGGCTCTAAATTACTCCTAACGGTCTGTGGCTCGTCCTTTGCATAGTAATCTTTTGTTTTTCGACTACAGTTAGCGCAAGGAAATTCTGTATCGTATGTGCCGACAAATTTACATCCGTTGCAATCTGTCTGTGGCTTGTCAACTTGTTCCATTTTGGAAATAGTTGGCTCGGTCTTGCGGTCTGCCACTGTATCAAACGTCGTATTCTTTTTCCAATACATCAAGCCACCATAGTCTACGGCATCACGCTGAAGCCAATGCTTTCTGCAACCGTCACAATCAAGATTGAGGACATTGCCAATTTCTCCACGCTTTGTCGCTTCATTACATAAATCGCAGAATGTAACAGAGTAGTCTATGTCTCCACACTCCCATTCTGACAAGAACTCATATAATTGTTCGTCCGACATATGCCTTATGCAATCTGCATTTGTCATCACTCGCCCTCTCTTTCTCCGTCTACAATCACTCTCCCTATCTTCCATACGGAGTCATCTTCATCGAAATACTTGATTTCTTTGGTGTTGATCGTGTGTGCGGAATCAATGTCCTCAACAAGAACCGCCATCTCTTCATTACCACCGCCACATAGCACAGGTATCGACATATCTATCAGAGCATCAGCATCAATTATCCTCATGGTCATCACCCCCTGTGTAACGGCATGGCAATTTGAACGCTCTTTTACTTAACGTTATCGGATATCCAAACAGAGCAAGCTGAATCACAGAATAGATTTCTACGGTCTGCTCATCGTCCGACAGTTGCCACCATAGCAAGTGACTAATCTTTGTTCTCATCGTCTGCTCCTTTCCGCAAGTTCCACAGTTTCACAGCATCTTCCCAAGTACGGCATATTCTTGTCCTCACACCGCAAGCATTACACTTACATATATGCTTATTCGGTAACCAAAATGCCTCATCTACTATCGTTCCCCATCCACAGAACGGGCACGGTTTAGGTTGTTCGTTCGTCACTTGCTTCTCCTTTTGCTTCTTTCGGTTTATAGAACGGACACCTTGTATTCTCACGGCAAGTTTTGTGAATCATCTTGCCAAACTGGTGTCCTATGAGTTCATATATACAGACTTCACAATCACTCATCGTCTGCTCCTTTCATCCTTGCGTCACAGAACGGGCAAGTGTGGTAATCGTCTATGAAGTTTATAAACTTGTGCTGATAATCCCACGGGATATGCTTGCCACAGTTAGAACATCTATATCCGTCAATGCCATATTCATCTTCACAATATATCCACTCCCCTTTCGGTCTGTCTGCCTTTAGCCTTTTGTTCTCCTCAAGCACAGCCTCGTACTGTCGCTTCAAGAAGTCCGCTTTCAATTCTGCATCGACTTGCGGTCTGTCTGCGGATGGCAAATTCACAATTACTTCTTCTGCTTTACGGAATCCCTCTGTCTTGATTGCCCATTCTTCACGCAGGTCTTTAAACATCGGCATCCTTGGATATTCAAGCCTTAATGCTTTTATCGCATCGCTCCGTCTTATAAGGTCATCACTCATCGTCTGCATCCCCCTCTTCATCATCAGCCGTCCATACATATCCCACGCAGTTATAGAACATCATCTCTTCCAAATCGGATATGTTGTTTTCGTACTTTGCAATTTGCTCCTTCCATGCTTCGTATCGCCTGTATTCATTGATGTCATTCGGTGTTGCCGTCATCGTCACAAACGCAAACGCTATCGCCAAGAGCAGACCCATCAATATCAATATTGCTTTCACCATATCTTCTTGCCCTCACATATTCTTCTAACCGTTTGTTTTTGAACATAAGCCATGCGGTCTTTTCGTATAATCTGCGAATCCGCAGACGCTGATAAATTACTATAGCTATCAGTAAAAGTTCTGCTGATATAGTCACGATGTTGTATATGTCACTCATCTATTTTTTCCCTCGCTTTCGGTTTGTAAGGCATATCCAATAGCGTTTCATAGTCATCTACATGAGCCTTGTACACTCCATCTGCAACTTCTCGGAAGTATCCGCTCATAAACACATCACAAAATTCCTTTGGGGTCATTTCAAACACCGCACCGATTATCATGCATTGACCCCACGAAAGCTTGCCCGTCTTAATGAGAGCGTTGGCTGATGTAATAGTGATATTTAATGCTTCGGATATGATTGATGCTATGCCAATATCGGTAAAAAAGCCTCTGTCGTGAGCTACAGATTTGAGCTTATCGACATCCCATGTGATGATAGGTTGCATTCTCTTCATCGGCTTTATCTTGTCATCGTCAGCCTTACCTTGCCTGAATCTCGCCCTTGCATGTTGCAATTGCGGTATGGCTTTCATTTCCTTTGCCCTCGTTGCCCATTTTCTTTGTGGGTCAAGGGCAGGTGGTGGAATATTGTTCACGCTCGCACGTTTCCGTGGGTCATAGCCGTTGTTCTTTTTAAGCGCATCTTGCTTGGCAAGCTTCTCAGCTATGAGTTCATCAATGTACGCAACGACCGCATCCTCGTGATAAATGACTCTGGCAGCATATATCATCCTGTCTTCATTACGCATCCGGGCATTAATAGCTTTTTTTCGAACGCCGAGCATTGACGCCATCTTATGTTGAGATATTTCTCCATTCTCATACTGCTTCGAGATATCTTCCGGGTCGAGAATCGGCATATTTTCTTTAAGCCACCATTGTTTTTTCTTAAGCCTGTCTCGACACCAATCCGTCTGATGTCTGTGCCACTTTCTGACTACTCTTTCGGCATACAACTCCTCAAGTTCCATCTCCTCAAATGGCTTGTTATGCAGCTTTACTTCATCATTCGTCTTCATCTGTCATAATCCATCTATAAGCTAACGTCCCACCATCTATGGTCACCCGCTTGCTCCCTCTCTTATATCTTTTGCATTCAGATATAGGGTATCTACGCATTTCTCGTTCTATAAGGCAAAATGCACAATAGTCAGTTGTTGAGTCCAATGCCATGCGATACATGCAATCTTCATGGGTACAATGTTCATTTACTGTTTCAATAACATCCATTAATCTGCCTTTCCGCAGTCCTCTAATAAATGCCTGTGTAATATTTTCCTGTGTAATATTTTGTGGATTCCGTTAACAAAATCCATTTAGGACATGTATGCATCGAATCGACCCATTGGAAGCAAAAGTCTGACTCACGGTTTGTGCAATACATCTTCCATTTGTGATTCTTCGTGTGTTCCCTTTCGACATATCCACAATTCCTGCATGTGCCTTGTTCCATGCAATCACCCCATCCATATCTGATATAGGTTATACAGAGCGTAGATGTAGAGAGCAACGAGTGCAAAGAGTGCGTTTAATATTCCGAATATCTGTATCGTTGTCGGCATAGATGACTCGTCTTTAATGCAGCCAACACCGACTTGGAACACTACATATAGACTTAAATATATGATTATTGTTTTCACTTGCTCATCTCCTCTAACTTCTTCATGTCATCTTCAAACTTGGCTTTGTTAAGTGTGCCCATATCCTCAAATACGCTCCTCAAGGCTTCCAAAAGTTCGAGCAAGGTAGTTGCCCCGCTTTCGCCTAAAGTCCGCTCACGGAAGTTCTTAAGACATCTCTCGAACGTCCAACAGTAACCTGTCAGATGCTTTATGTCCGTCTCGCCTTTATGCTTGCCCTTGCTTATCTCGTATTCCTCATCAATCCACCAGTTATACTTATCTGAATTGATAATGTACTTGCCCACTTGTATCTTCATTCCATAATACCTCTGACTATTAATTCAGCTTCGAGCGGTGCGACAAATACAGAATCATCAAATTCCCACATCGTTCCGTCTGCAAGAATTACCGCCTTGGGTTCTTTGGTTTTGAAACTTGTCTTCATTAATATCTGACCGTCATATTCGAACACCGTTCCTATACGCAACGATTCAAACGTAGTTTTCAAATCTTTTCTTGTTATTATCATTTGCTCATTCCTCTTCCTCGGCAGCCATCGCAATATAATCCCAATCACCACCTGCCATAGCGTATTCAGATGCAATCAAGAATGCTTCATCCTCATCTTCGGCTTCAATGTCATCATATTCAGCTTCAAGCTTTACTCTTACATACCACTTCATTTGTTATTTCTCTCTTCATTCCATTATTCTTTTCTTACTAAAATCTCGTCTATGGTTGATTCGAGCATCCATGCAAGGATGATAAGGTTGTCTATGCTTGGTAAACATTTACCCTTTTGCCATTTATAGATTGCTTGTGGGTTCGTAAAGCCGAGAGTCTTTTGCATTTCTCTGACAGATACGCCTCGCATCTTTCTGATTCTCTTGATGTTTTCGCCTGTGGCTTCAATATCAATCGTTGGTATCATTTACTTACCTCGTATTCTTCCCAAGTCATCTGCCTGTCGTTAGCAAGTGGCTTCTCTTCTCGTGGCTGATAGCCTTTCTCATTTTCGAAAAAGGCATCAACCACATTCAGCTCAAAATCACCGCAGTTATTTGTGCTCTTTGCGTAACTCTCGGAGTAGGTTCTCTGACGCTTATCGCACCAGATTCCATTCCCGGTTGTTAAATGGGTGCAATATCTGCAGTATTGCTTCATATCTCCACCTTTCCCATGCCAAGCACTCGTCTGCCAGTCTGTTTGAACTCGGCTCTCTTATCCCACTTCATGGTCTTGCCGTTCTGTGGATAAATAACATGGATATGCGTGTCTGTATTGGTGACAACGCACTCGTTTCCACTCTTGTCAAGGACTACATCGCCTACCTCTATAGGCTTGTCTTCCTTGGCATCTATCTTAAGGTTCTTGATACCTATATACGACCTCGTATGACCTACGGCATCCGTATGTTCAAGCGTATGTGCCACAGCTCTCATGACCGCTCTTTCATCCGACTTGATGTCCTCATCCTTACCAAGGGAATTCAGCAGATTGATGATGCAATCCCAAGCATCCTCGGCACCCTTTGCCCATGAGCAATCGCTGACAGCTTTATGCTCTTTCATTCCGTCTTGTCTACCCTCTGTATATGCTTTGCGTACAAGATTTGTTATCTCATCATGCATATTCCGCTCTATGCCTTTTGTTGATTTAACCTCTATCATCCGATTCACTCTCCTTATCAATTTTCGAAACAAGCTTTGTATAATCCAACTTGCTCATCATCACGCATCCACGGCTATTCATGTAAACTGTACCTATAGGTGGTGAATCCCAATCATCAAACTGCTTGCGTTCTATTGCATCGGCTACCTCTTTGAGCATCTTGTTCTGTCTGCGTACCTCTCCAGTCAGTTCCTTGATTGCTCTTATTATCATTACCTCGTTTGCCATATTTATGCCCTCACTCCGTGATATTCTTCATAGATTGCTTCGGCTTCCTTGATGTGGTCTTCTGCTACACGAAGATGTGCCTTGTACATCGCCTCGGCATTGATAGCTCTATTGAGTTCAAGCTTGATGTCATTTAGTTCTGCTGAAAGCTTTTCCACTTCGGATGCATCCGTTGCCATATCCATTCTCTTATGCACCGCTTTACCTCTGTTGATGAGGTACTCAATGGTGCTTGTCTGCTCTGCTGTATATCCCATGTGTTGCTCCTTTCCCCTAATCTTTCATTGAGTTCATGAGGTCTTCAAACAGTTCCTCACCCTTACCTGCTCTGATAACTTCTTTAAGACCATGTAAAGCTATCTGCATCTCGTTCATGTCTCCGTACAGATTGTGATACTTTTTACAGAGTTCATCGATTCGATGGTCGAACTCTCCCATGTCGAGGTTACTCAATTCGCCCATTCTCCTTGTAAAAGCTATGTGGTCTATCGCAGGTGCAATAGATTTTATGTATTTTTCCATTTCACTCATTTTTTCTGCTCCTTTGCCCAAGCGTTATATAACTCTATCCATTCTTCAAAAGGCTGAATAACTATCCATTCGGAGCGATTCCGTCTATAAGCTACGACAGCCATTTCATCTTCTCCTGCGTCTCTCTTGCTCTGCTCTATAGCTTCGTGAAAGCGCAAGCGTTCAGTTCTCTTAACTTCCCAATGTACTTTCGGCATATTGGTTTTGACATCCGGAGAATCCTTGCCCCCTGAATGCTGACATCCACGTTCAGCTTCATATCCATGCTCTCGCAACAGCTTGGCAAACTCCCTTTCGCCCTTTGCCCCCTTTTGCCTTTGGTTGATTTTCTTTTTCTTATCGGTTGTTTTCGTCTTTCCCATAACTGACCTCTTCAGGGGCATACATCTGTACATATCGTCTTGTGTCGATTCGCACCCAATCCTTACAACCCATCGGCTTATAAAGCTCGCACAGATATGTTCCGCATTTAGGATGCATCTTTGTACGGATAGCACACCCCTTTGTAAATCTTGCAAAGCACTTGCCGTCAGATTCGTAAAAAAATCTAATCTGCATTTTGTCTGTAGTCCTTTCCGCTCGTTTGTACCCCGTAGCACATCTCACAGAGTCTCGACCATATCGCTCCACCGAGGTACTCTTTGAGCGACTCGTTGCGTAAGTTTGTGGTCATGACCATCGGAAGCATATGCTCATATCTGTAGTTAATGACATCGAACATGATGCTCTGTGACCATTCGCTTTGCTTCTCTTTGCCAATATCATCGAGGACGAGCATATCGATGGTTTTCATCTGCTCAAGATAGACGCTCCGACCGCCATTGAACTCAAGCTTCAACTTGTTAAGGTGACCGCTGAATGTATCGAACAGAACTGGGACTCCGTCATCCATCAAGCAATTGGCGATACTTGCTGCCAAATGCGTCTTACCGCTTCCGTAACTGCCTACAAGAAGCAGACAGTTACGTTCCGTGTTCTTATACGAATCGCAGTATGAGACGCATCTCTGATATGCATTCTCATCTTTAGACGCATCGAATGTTTCAAAAGTACGTCTCTTGAAACGCAGACCGAGATTCGATTCTTCCCGGAGCTTCTTCGCTCGTTCTGCCTTAAGAGCATCTCTGTCCTCTTGCCATGCTTGGTAGAACTTATCCTCTGCCGAAGATGTTCTCCCATCCAATTGGCTCGGAGTCTGTATCTGCCCCATAGTTGTATTCATCAGTTCTTGAATATCCATCCGTTACGCTCCAATCGTCTTGCCACGCCCTTTGGTTAAAGAACGATGACCCCATCTTGATGTACTGCGTGTCTTTGCCCTTAACATACTCGGCATATGCCTTGATGCCTTGCTCTACATCCTCATATGAGACTCCATCTTTACGAGCCTTTTCGTAAGCCTTATAAGCATTCTGCTTGCCTTGCTTCTTCGGATAGAGCGACCACAGTTTGTCGAACTCTTCTTGGACAATAGATTTATTTATCCTATCCTTACCTATACTATCCTTACCTAACCTAACCTCGGTATGACACTTGTCTGTCAGTTGACCGTCAAGTGGTTGGCACATGGTGTACGCTCCGTTGTCATCGGTAGTAAGCATTGCCATTTCTTCCGCATACTTGGTTTCATGCTTGCGGTCGCCTCGGATATAATTGTGTATTTTCCAATGCTTTATGACGATGACTCCGCTTTCGAATACAAGCACGAACTTCTTTGCTATCAGAATGTTCATATCATCTGTAGTCGAGCCGACTTGTCTCATAATGGACTTCGGATTATTCACAAAGCCATCGTCATCAGCAAACATAGCGAGTGTGAAATACAGACATCTTGCGGTCGGTGGCATGTCCAAGAACGCATCACTTGTTACAATTGTTTTTGCAAACATTCTCCTCTCTGACATTGTTCACTCCTAATCTCCGTAATTGACTTGTTCTGATAGCCACGCTTCATGCATGGCTCTTCTAAAAGGGAATGTCATCCTCTGCTGCGGAGAAGCTATCCACAGGCATATCGCCGAATAACGAACTTACATCGCTTACCACATCGTTTGCACTTGGTGCTGATGGTTTAAGATACTCATCGTCTGGGGTCTTGTAATCACCGCTCTCAATAGCTTGTGTACTTCTGTAGAACTTTGGCTTGGTGACCATTGCGGTACTTCCGTCATCGAACTGGACTTCTTCTCTGCCAAAGATGATGCCTACGAATTTATTCTTCAGCATATTGAGGAATGCCGAATCCTCTGTAGGGAGTTTGACATCATTGCTCTTCTCGACTGCTCCGCAGAACGAGTTGAATCCTCTTCTTGCCTTACCCTCGGCATCTACCGCAGGAATCCTCGCAACACCCTGATATTTAGCTGACGGTCTGAATCCGAGGTCGTTCTTGTACTTATCGTGGTAGAAGTTGTTGTACTCACCCTCACAGATGTCGAACTGAATCACTACCATCGGCAGACCGCTTGTCTGTGCATTCTGTATCTTTGCATCCATGATTCTGCATACATATCCTCCTGCTGGAAGCTTCCTTGATGCACCGCCTACGTTTTCTTTGGCTTCATAGCCAGTTCCGAATAATGAATTTGACATATGTTTTCTCCTTTAAAATTCCTCAAGTGCTTTCTGCACTATGGTGAAGTCGTTATCTATCTCTTTCGCTTCGAACATTCCGAGCGGACTCTTTGCTGTGCTTCTGTTTCTCTGTGTCTCAAAGACATACTTGCCGTTATTACACTTGGCGAGAAGTACAGTAGACATCTTGCTCTCAAGGACTATCTTGTCGAGCTTTCGACCGCTTGTCTTGATGTGCGTCCACATATATCCACTATCGTCTGTTTCGGTTTGTGTGTGTGCTATGAACACGACCGTGAGGTCATCTCTTACTACAAGAGCAAAATCCACAAGATTGTAGATGCATGAAGCAAGGTCTTGCCACTTGTCGTATCCTTTTTCTTTGCTTCTTCTCATCTCGTCAGCGACCATCAGACCGTTGATTGTGTCGAAAACAATCAGCTTGATGTGCTTAAATTCCTCAAGCTTGTTGACGGAATTCAGAACCTTGAGTGCTTCGCTCGGAAAATCCGTGACGATATAGTTTTTGTTCTTCGCATTGAAACTTTTCTTCCATCCTTTCCACGACAGACCCTTCTTGTCGCAATCGACATACATCGTGGTCTTGGGGTCTACATTACGGAATGCAGTTGTCTTACCGCTTCCGCTATCTCCCATTATTGCGATTACGTTTCCCATGCTTTGCCCCTTTCCTTACTTGATTCCGATGTTGTTCTTCTTCTCTATGGTTGCCCACGGAACTTCTTCACCGCTACCCTCAAGAGCCTTGAGATACTTCTTGATTTCCGTCTTCAGCGGTTTTCTGACTACCTCGATGTTGAGGAATCTGTCAGGTATTGCTTCTTCATTCAGAATGTTCACCGACTCCGACTTGCGGAATGTTACCTTGACCTTGGAAGTCTCGAACGGTTTTCCGTCAAGGTTGCATGCTACATACTGTTCAAGTCTGTCAGCTTTGTTCTCTTTTGCCTTGCGTCTTTCAGCAAGAGACTTTTCCTCTGATTTGATAGCAGACGCTTCTGCTCGGAGATTCTTTACCCAAAGGCAAATATTCTCTATCTTTTCGTCTCGCTCCATTTTCAGAGCGTCAAGTTCGTCTTCATTCAACCATTCGCCTGTATCTGGGTCGAACTCCATCTCATAAATTGCTAACTTCGTATTGATTTCATAAAGTGATGCCATCTATTTTCCTTTCTTTTTTAATCTGAATACATCCATTTATAACCACCTGCGGTCATTCGGTTGCCCACGCATACATCACGGATATGCCCTATGCCTGTCTGCCTTTGTGCTTCGGCTATTGTTGGAAACAGACCTGCCACTTCACCATTTGTAGTCAGTTGGATAATTAACGGTTTTTCTTTAGGCGGTGTTGCATTGTCTATCGCCACTTGCAAATCGCACCATGCGATTCCTGCTTTTGTTACAATTGGATGCTTACTTCGTAATCCATTTAATTCGAGCATCCCGAGATACTTTGACGGAACTTCTGCGAGGTTCTCTATTGCATAATTCGCTTCGTTCCCGTCAAGGAAGATTATTGCGTGTCCTTTTTTTATCTTGCCGTAATGCTCTTCCCAAGCAGCTCTATGACACGACTTCCATCCGCTTTCCGTTTTGACTATCCAATATCGACCGTCAAATCTGACATCGCCTATTCTGCGTTCGGCTTTTTTTGAAGTGCTGCCAATACGATGAGGTTCTCGTTTGCTTTTGGTCACTACGTCTTTATCAACCGCAAGACCATGTCTCCGAGCGTAATTCAGCATCGTATATTTATGCTTGTCAGTACCAAACTTGGCGTTGAATGCTTTTGTGGTATCTTCTACGGAGTGATGCGGATAATAATCTTCAATAAATGTCTTCTGCTCATCCGTCAAAAATTCGCCTGTCACTCTGCGTTTCGTTATGCCGAGGCTGTGTTTAACGTGACCGCCTATCGCAGTTGCACCGATGTTAGTACCAAACTTCGCATTGTGTGCCTCGGCAAGAGCCTTGTATGACGGATAAGTGTAAAGGTTTGCCATTATCCATTCATCGTCATACTCGGTCTTGTTCCAAGGTATCCTCATTCGCCTACACCGCCTACAACGTGGTCAAGCAGAGATGAATGAAGCACCTTGTATTTCGCCTGAAGCCTTTCCTTTTCTACGCAGATGTTTGCACCTACGAAGAAGTTCTTTGCGAGTCCCGTGATAAGCTGTGCGTCTTCGACAGCCATTTCTCTCTCTTCTCCCGGATTTGCTTTGTCGAGGTTCTGCACCTTGTCAGCTATCTCGTTCATCATGTCGACTACTGTCATTACCATCTTCTTTGCCATTGTTTTCCCATTGCTCCTTTCTTTAACATCTGATAAGTGCTATGCCCATCAGAATCACTACTATCGGTATAATTAAATAGTTGCTGTCGCCGCCCATTGCCCCAAGGCACATGAGTGCGAATCCTATGTTCTGTTTAAGCAAAGTTCTCACCGTCCTCTTCCGCATTGAGCCATCCCTCGGCACAGTTCAAAAGTTGCTGAAGAAACAGCGACTTGAAAATGTCTTTCGGAATATCTGATGGAATATCTTTCTTATCTGCCAACGAGGAGAATTGCTCATAAAGTGCGTTGATAATTCCGCTCACTTCTGCGAGTATTTCTGTTCCTGTGCCGTCAACATGTGAATCGACCGACACGCCATTTCCGTTGCTTACCGCTTTGATTTCAATCATTTTTTTCACCCCATCAATCTGTACTCTGCGTATTTCTTCGAACCCTCTCCGACAAGCCTTGTTTCGATGTCGTATCCGTCTTCCCTTAAAAGCCATATGATGGCTGCGAGCCGGAAGCATCCGCAAAGCTTCAATGCGTCAAGAGCGGTTATGCTTCGGTGAGTCTGCATGTAACGCAGGATACATGCTCTCTGCGAATCTTCTGTTCTTGGTCTGCCTCTACTCATATCTGTCTCCTGTAAAGCACCTCTGCCACATCTTTGATGTGATAAAGCTTTTTCTTGCCAAGCGGTATGTACGAGACTCCGCTCAATAGCTGTCTTACCGTTCCTCTGTCGATGTTCATAATCTCGGCTATCTCGCTGATGCAGAGGAACTCACCATGCTTGCCGAATGTTCTTGCTAAATCTTGCTTATTCATCTTTGCCCTCTACAAACTCTTCGATGCTTTTGCCGAGTAAGGTCGCTATCTTTTTCGCCACCTTGTAGCTTGGCTTGTGCTTGCCTTTGAGTTTGTAGACATATCCGGGCGATACATCGATTGCTCTCTCGAACTGCTCGATGGTTATCTTCTGCTGTTCGCAGAACTGCTGAATCTGTTCAAACATCGCACTCTCCTTTCTGTAATATTTTCTTGACAGAGTGCGGAAAGTATTCTAAAATAGTAATCCCAAACATATCATTAGAACACTTTCACACTCTATTCATTTGTCTTGAAAGTTTTCCAAGCACATCTTCATTATACGCAAAACTTTCAAGGTGTCAAGAATTAATTTGGAATTTTTTACAGAAAACTGGAAAGGATTGCGGTATGGACAGATTGGATGTATTAAAAAAGCTATGTAACAAACGAGGTATTTCTATAAATAAACTCGAACAAGAATTGGGGTTTTCGCAAGGCTCGCTTGGAAAAATCAATTCGAACGTACCTAAAGCGGATAAGCTATATGCTATCGCTCGTTATTTCGATGTGCCTATGGAAGTGTTTTTCGATTCCTCGTCAGAAGCAAGGCTTTATACTTACTACAACAAGGTCAAGGATAATTATCTTGGAGCAAAAGAGCCTATATATGATGTGGCTTGCGGTCAAGGTAGAATCAATGGTGACTATTCAGACGAGTATATTGGAGAAGAATCTGAAGAAGGTTGCTCTTGGTGCAAGGTATGCGGAGAATCCATGTCGCCAATTCTCGTGGACGGTGATTTTGTCAAAGTCCGGCACATGACACAGACAGAGCCAACAGACCTCACCGCCATAAAAGTCGATGGGGAAAGTTCGACCATCAAATATGTCGAAGTGGTAGAAAACGGTATTTGGCTTCGTGCTGAAAACAAAGATGTATTTGAAGATAAGTTCTATTCAGTACAAGAGGTGCTGACCTTGCCTATCACCATCATCGGCAAAGTAGTAGAGCTAAAGAGGAAGTTCTGATGGCTCGTAAGGGATATAAATGCGAGACTTTCATATGGAACGGCAAACGGATTTATTGCTACGGAAAGACCGAGCAAGAAGCACACGACAATGCCGTGAGGAAAAAGGCTTTGCTTGAAGCCAATGTGCGGAGAAGCAGAAGCAGACTTACTGTGTCCAAGTGGGCAAGCCGATGGCTCAAGGATTACAAACAAGGCTCTGTGGGCGATGCATGGTACAAGCAGACCGAGGGCATCATTCGCAATCACATCTTGCCGAGCATCGGTGACAAGTTGCTCTGGGATGTGACGGCTGCCGACATCAATAGGTTGATGAACAGTAAGTCGAATCTGTCCGTGAGCCATCAGAGAAAGATAGCACAAATCATTCTCCAAATCTTCGATTCTGCGGTCGAAAATGACTTAATCGTAAAAGTACCCACAAGACGCATAAAAACCTCTGTAGGAAAGCAAAACAAGGTTTCTCGGACGCTTACAGAGCAAGAGAGGTCGCTGACATTAGCAGTAGCAGATAAGCACCCTCAAGATGGTCTGTTTTTCCTTATAATGTTGTTCTGCGGATGCAGACCTCAAGAGGTGGCAAGGCTCAAGATGAGCGATTATGATAAGGAAACCAAGACGCTCTATGTACATGAAGCAAGGAAAGCTGACGGAAGTGTCGGTGACCCTAAATCAGACAGCGGAACAAGGCTGATTCCTGTGCCGGACTACCTTGCAGAGAGATTGGATGAGCTTAACAAGAAGCAGAATGAATTAATCTGCACTTCAAAGCAAGGGCATCCGCTGACCAAGACCTCGCAGAAAAGGATGTGGTATCGGTTCAAGCGGTATATGGATATTGAAAACGGTGCGGTAACATTCCGTGGTGGCATAGTGAAGTCTACGCTTGCCGATGACCTACGACCATATTGCTACAGACACACCTACTGCACCGATTTGCAAGACGCAGGAGTGCCGATAACAGTTGCCAAAGATTTGATGGGTCATGCAGACATAAAGGTAACTGCACAGATATATACACATAAGAGCCAAAAGTCTTTTGAGGATGCAAGGCAAAAGATAAATGCTCTCCACAAATAACGTGGGGAGCATCTTTTGTACCACATTTGTACCACACCATGTACCACCATAGACCATCATTATGCACCAATAAGCAAAGAATCAAGGCAAAAGAAAAACACTCGGAATCGTTGAAATTCCAAGTGTTTGCAAGTGGTGGAGCGTATGAGTCTCGAACTCATGACCTCAAGATTGCGAAGCATGAGCCGAACGTGCATTTTTCAACGCTTTGAGGTGCGTGTACCACACCTTGTACCACAAGCTCTGGCAGACACAGAAAGAATTGAACTCTCATTTACGGTTTTGGAGACCGTTGTTCTACCGTTGAACTATGTGCCCGTATTGGCGGAAAAGGTAGGACTCGAACCTACAACCTCTCGGTTAACAGCCGATTGCTCTACCAATTGAGCTACTAATCCTTATTAACAGACCTTTTTCATAGCATGGGATACTTCCGTGAGAGATAAGCTATGCTTTCGGTAGTCCGTTGGCATACGTTTGTTATCCACATCCGATACTATCCTCTTCGGTCGCTCCGCAAAGAACGGTCTGTACACACCGCTATCAGATGCTTCGGCACTCTTTTGCACCGAC
>JAEEGL011914848.1_pt1 | contig 19452 bp, 12 predicted proteins | sample 9134231 | NCBI WGS metagenome assembly JAEEGL01 (sample SAMN16246548, study PRJNA631951) | gut metagenome | biome: gut microbiome; feature: rumen; material: fiber-attached | host: Bos | place: Iran: Karaj | collected 2018-10
TATACGCTTTCGTTTGGTCACTGTGTCCGTTACTGCCTGTATCCTTTGTTTCTTTCTGATCCGCATCGGATGGCTTTGTTTCTTTTTTCGTAAACTCTGCGGCAATTTCCTGATCGGGTAAAAGCATCTCAACCACGATCCCATTTTTGTTAGCATCTGCTAACTTTTCTGTGGACAGTGCCTCCCCGTCGATCAGGATCCTGGAAAGCACATAGCCATCATTCGCAATGGGCCGGAAGACTTCTTTTGCGCCGATATAAGTTTCAAAACTTCCTTCCCGGTCGAGTTTTCCGCCGGCCGTAGATGATGCTTTGACCGTTGCCTTATCTCCGTACTGGGGTTTTGTTTTAACGGGGAAGGTGGCAAATACATGGCCGCCGTTTTCGGAATAGGTAGCACCTAAAACATAGTAGTTGTTTTTGTATGCCGTCACTTCCGCGCTGTACACCGGTGTCCGGCTGATCAGTACATCCACAGGATCAAAGACGGTCTTTCCATAGGCGGCAAAAAATGTATCCGCGCTCACCCGGCTGTTTTCATCCTCAGAAACTCTTCCGCTGAACATCATGCCGTCTGCAAGGGATACGCCCTGCATCGCCGCACCCTGTTCAAACGCTGCATTTTTCGTGATGGGAGCATCGTCATTGATCTTTTTGATCTGACAGGTATTTCCGGAAATGATCACATGATATACGCTGTTGGTATCGGAAGTGCCATCATTTCCGCCGTAGAGCCAGAGTTCATTCGGTCCGCTGTAACCGATACAGATGCTGTTTGCCACAATGATGGGATTATCTTCACCGGCTTTCTCTAGTTCCTCAAATTTCATGGTTTCTTCATTCAGTCTGCTGACGCCGAACAGAAATTCACCATCGGAGTGCGGCTTTGTATGTTCATATGATCCGCCGGCTGAAAAAACGCCGCCTTGCGTATTGACCATGGTCTTGTACTTTTCGCAGTATGCATCGTTTTGCAGATAGTAATCCGCTGTTTTTGTTTTCGGATCGAATACCCCAAGGTAATGTTTTTCCTTTCCTTCATCATTGGCAAAGAACAGGATCTTATTTTTCCAGGTGCAGGCACCGCTATCGGCTGTGTAGTCTCCGTGGTAAACCTGCGACCAGGTCTGTTTCTGGATATCATAACAAAAGATGGTGGTTTTCAGATCCTCACTTTGGCTGATAGCATAAAGGCAGTCATCGTATCCCACGAGGGACTGCATTTCAATTCCGTAAAATGCAGCGTCAAATTCATCGGATGTCACCGTATAGATGCCGGGATCTCCTGCAAGGCTTCTTCCCGGCAGAGGAAGTCTTTTTGCAAGTTTTGTTGTCTGACCGAGGTATTCATATCTGTGTCCGGCTTTCTTGTCACTGCTGATCACTTCGATCACATGCTCTCCGGCAGCGAAATCTGTCGGAACACTGATGCTGATCTTTGTATCGCTCCATGTTTCAACCTGTGCCGGTTTTCCGTCGATGCTGACAGATCCGCTTTCTTCCCCAAAGAAATATCCTAAGGCTTCGATCTTATCCCCTGTCATCCTGCATTCATGGATCACCGGACAGGTATCCCCGGCCAGTGCTTTTTTGGTGCTGACAATTCCGCCGCTGAGACACTGGTCACTGAGGCATTCTCTTTGATTGACGCTCCCTATGATCCTGGCTACGATCTTATCCGCTTCTTCATCTTCAAAATTTGCAAACAGGGTGGCTGCCTCTGCTGCCACTGCGGGCGTTGCCATGGAAGTACCGGAATCATAACCATAAGCATCCACATCACCGGTCAGCACTATTTTTTTGATATATACATGATCGATCATCTCATTGTTTTTCATGAGCATGATACCCATCTGAAACGAAAAATCATCCGAAAATACATGTTCAAAAAGACTGAAGGGAAGACGATGAAGACCATGGCTTAACCCATAATATTCTTTGTTTACCCCGTCACTTGCGTGATAATCCGGATTATAACAGGTTAAAAAAACATCGGTTCCATCTTCTTCCACATACAGATCGATATATCCGCCGATGCAATCCCCTGCTCCCTTCATCAGATCCGAGCAGATATATTGTTCCTGTTTTTCATTTTTTTCCGTAACACAGATATACTTTCCGCTTCCTTCTATATTCTTTATGGTAAGGTCGGTTTCTTTTCCCTCTTCTTTGGATCCCGAAAAACCGATGTTCCCGCTGATATGGTTATTCTCAACCGTTATATCATCTTTCGAAGAATCGATTTCATAAACGATCCCGTCTTTTTCAAAGGGCAAAGCATTTTCGGAAACGGTGCCCTTAAAACGGGGAACTGTAGAATAAACCCTCGTGCCCGGCGCAAAGACATCCACTGCCTTTTTACTGTAATTGGAGTAATCTCCCGATTCTCCGTTTTCATCCGTTCCGCCGACGATGATCGCATAGGGATTTTTGTAAAAAGACATGGCCAGAAAATCTTTATTGTCGATTTCGATGGTTCTGTTCCCTGCCGCAAAAACGGAAAGTATCCCGAGCTTGCCTGCCTGTCTGACCAGAAGGTCCATGGTATGTCCGAATACATTGTCATGCCAGGAATTATTGATGACCCTGACATTTACGCCTTCCTGCCTTGCTTTGATGATATAGTCGTAGGCTTTGATGGATTCGACGATCGTATTATATCCGATATTATTCATGGATTTGACGGCCATGATCTTTGCGCCGCCGGAAAGTCCGCTCACACCGATGCCATTCCACTCAGCTGCGATGATCCCTGCAACATGTGTTCCGTGATGAAAATCATCCTGCGTATTTGTGGAATCATAATCGTAGCCATGGGTATTGGTATTACATACATTGATCCCGTATCTGCCGCCGCCCATGTTTTTCAAAGAAGGATAATCAAGACCCTGATCCCACATGACATTTTTCAGGTCTTCATTTTTATCATCCACGCCGCTGTCTACCACTGCAACGACTACATCACCGGCATCAACCGCCGGTGTGGGATGACCGCCGTCATCATAAGTATTCCATTTTTCCAATTCAATACTGTAATCTCCGACTGCATTATATTGAAGATCCGTATGATCTGTCGATGCTGTTTCCCCGATATAGTTAGGCTCGGCGTACAATACGTCCTCTCTTTTTTCCATTGTCTCTATGATCTGCTCTGTGGAAAGAGTGTTTGAACAGATTAGCGTGATCAGGCAGTCCTCATCCTCTCCGATGACGGTTTTTGAAACGTCCGCCAATATATCAGCCGTTTCAATATCCCTGTTTTTTTCAAGGCTGCTTTCGATCTGCTCTTCTTCTGTCTGACTGATGCCGTTTTGTTTCAGACGCCGGGAAAAAGCAACAATAGCCTGGCCTTCAACGAACTGTCCGTTATCGTCCGCAGTGAACTGATCGCTGTTTGATTCAACCGTTTTCTCGTCTTGATATATCACACCCCGGCCACTGTCAGATGCGGTCTGCGGCGCTGCTCCTATGCAAGATAAGCTCTGGAAAAGCAATGAGGTGGTCAGTGCTGTCACTAAAGCTGCTTTTTTAAATCTCATACCCGGTCTCCTAATTTATCATTTATTTATTGACTCTGGTTTTTCATACCGGACTTTATCTTAAATTGATCATTTGTTTTGTCGCTCCGATTTTTCATACCGAGCTCTTCACGAATTTTTTGAAATATGCAGATGCCGATATCTGTAAGCCTGACAGATATCGGCATTTTTTTCGTATCATCTTATATGACTCCGGCAAGTAAAGATTGCCATCATCTGATTATCTGAATAACGATATGATTCGTACATTTTGCTTTTCAGATCACACACAGTCGTTTGGTGTCTTTGTCCCTGCTGCGGCATCCATCATATTCTGCAGGGTTGTCTGCGCGATATTTTCCAATGCCTCCAATGTATAGAATCCCTGATGGGATGTGATCATCACATTGGGGAAAGAAAGAAGTCTTGAGGTTACGGAATGCATCATGATCTCGTCGGAACGGTCCTCATATACATTACCGGTTTCTTCTTCGTAAACATCCAGGCCGACACCGAGAAATTTGTTTAAACGGATTCCTTCGATGAGCTGGGTGGTATCTACCAGCGCGCCTCTTGAAGTATTGACTAAGATCACGCCGTCCTTCATTTTCTTGATGGATTCGATATTGATCATATGATAGGTATCATCCAAAAGAGGACAGTGCAGTGAGATCAGATCCGACTGCGCCAGCAGTTCGTCCAGACTGACATATTCCACAAACTCCTTCAGATCCGGATTCTGATAGACATCATAGGCAATGACCTTCATGCCGAAACCGCGGCAGATCCGGCACATGGCAGCGCCGATCTTTCCGGTTCCCACGATACCTGCCGTCTTGCCGTAGAAGTTTACGCCGCGAAGGCCCTTGAGCGTGTAATCATTTTCCCTGACTTTATTATATGCTTTATACAGCCTTCTGTTTACCGCAAGTGCCAGGGCCATGGCAAGTTCAGCAACTGCTTCCGGTGAATAACCGGGAACGCGCTTAACAACAATACCAAGTTCAGCGGCCTTTTTCACATCTACATTATTGTAGCCGGCACATCGCATCAGTACGGTTTTTACTCCGTTTTCATGCAGGATCTCAAGTGTCTTTGCACCCACATCCGCACTGACAAAAGCACAGATCGCATCATAGCCTTTTGCAAGCGCCGCGGTACGCGGCTCGAGCTCATGCTCGATATAATCGATCTCGATCTCAGGAAACTGACCGATCATATTGCCGAAGGATTTTTCATCATAGTTTTTCGCTGCGTAGAAAAGAATTTTCATTGTATCACCCCATAATCTTCAACTGTTTTTGTAACAGATCATCCCTTCAGTCCCCGGGACTGGCGATCCATATCTTCCACAACGATATCGTAGATCTCACCGCGGGTTTTGCAATAACTTAATACATCCCAGGGTTCATTTGTATGATAGTGAAGCTTAATGGTCGCTTTTTCACCAAACTCATCTTGCCCACTGTCACCGGCAACTACCATGCTGTCGCCCTTAAAATTCTCCAAAATGTAATCCCTGATCTCGTCCACAAGATCATCTGCAACATCATCCGCATCCTCACCGTCTTCTACATAAACATCAAGTAAAAGCTGGGTGTCATAGCGAAATTCAATGGATTGTTCGATCATGATTTTGTTTTCCTCCTAATAAATCCTTCATCAGTCAGCTTCCCAAAAATGGGAAGCCTCTGTTTATCGGTTTAGTTTATCATTTTTCTAATTTGATTTACTCGTCGCTATCGTCATCATCAGAAACGTCTGCATTGCGCAGTGCTTCCCTTGCGATGAGTTCTTCTTCGGTCAGACCTTCATCTTCATCCACATCATTCGGATCATCATAATCGGGATCTACAGGCTGAATGCCTTTTTTATCATGTCCGCTTTCGTAGTCGCTTTCCTTCAGATGCGTTGCTGCTTCGGATATAGCCTGTTCTGCCTGATCCATATCGTCAAATTCCACGGAACCGTCAGTAAGTTTCTGACGTACTTTTGCGATCTTGGCAACGACCACATTCTCCGATAAGTTGATCATCTTGACACCGCTTGTGATACGGCCAAGCCTGGATACTTCACCGGCACGGATCTGGATAATGGTTCCTTCATTTGTGATCATCATGATCTCATGATCGTCATTGACACCCTTGACACCGATCACGTCTCCGGTCTTTTCGGTGATCTTGTAACATTTCACACCCTTGCCGCCGCGCTTTTGCAGTTTGAATTCGCCAAGCAATGTACGTTTTCCGAGTCCTTTTTCGGATACGATGAGCAGTGCTTCGCCCTGATGGTCGAGCTGCATGCCGATGATCTCATCCCCATCGGTTAAGTTCATACCGATCACGCCCATGGAATTTCTTCCGGTCCGTCTGACATCGGTTTCCTTGAAACGGATGCACATGCCATATTTGGTCACTAAGAAGATTTCGGTATTTTCATCGGTCAGCTTGACTTCGATCAGTTCGTCGTCCTCTTTTAAGTGAATCGCGATCAGACCGGTTTTTCTGATGTTGTCAAAATCAGAGATCCTGGTTTTCTTGGCAATACCGGATTTTGTGATCATAAAAAGGTTCTTGCCTTCCTGCATATCTTCCGGCGGGATCGGGATGACGGCGTTGACTTTTTCACCGGGCTGCAGCTGCAGCAGGTTGATGATTGCCGTACCTCTCGCCGTTCTTCCGGCTTCCGGGATTTCGTATGCTTTCAGACGGTAGACTCGTCCGAAGTTGGTAAAGAACATGATATAGAAATGGGTATGCATCATCAGAAGATCTTCAATATAATCATCTTCGATGGTGGACATTCCCTTGATGCCTTTTCCGCCGCGGTTCTGCGCATGGAAATTATCCACGGTCATCCTCTTGATATAACCGAGGCTTGTCATGGCAATGACGGTATTCTGTTTCGGGATCATATCTTCGATATTGATCTCGGACGCATCAAAACCGATCTGGGAACGACGGTCATCACCGAATTTTTCCGCGATGGCTACGATCTCTGTTTTGATCACGCCAAGGAGCAGTTTTTCATCTGCCAAGATCGCTTTTAGCTCAGTGATCTTTCTTACCAGATCATCATGTTCAGCCTGCAGTTTTTCCCGTTCCAAACCGGTCAGTGCGCGAAGACGCATTTCTACGATGGCCTGGGCCTGTTCTTCGGTAAAAGCGAAACGATCAATAAGACCCTGTTTTGCTTCCTGCACATTTGCGCTTGCACGGATGATCCTGATGACTTCATCTATCACGTCGAGGGCTTTCAGCAAACCCTGTACGATATGATCTCTTTTTTCTGCTTTGTTCAGATCATATTTTGTCCTGCGGGTTACTACATCTTCCTGATGCTTTAAATACAGTTTCAGCATATCAAGAAGGTTTAATACCTTCGGCTCATTGTTCACAAGTGCTAACATGATCACGCCGAATGTATCCTGCAGCTGTGTATGTTTATAAAGCTGATTTAAAATAACATTCGCATTGACATCCTTGCGAAGTTCAATGACAACGCGGACGCCTTCACGGCTGGACTCATCACGGATATCTGTAATGCCGTCGATCTTTTTCATTTTCACAAGGTCTGCGATCTTGACCTGCAGATTTGCCTTGTTGACCATATAGGGAAGTTCCGTCACGATGATCCGGCTCTTTCCGTTGGGAAGGGTTTCGATATTGGTGACCGCCCTTACTTTGATCTTGCCGCGGCCGGTCCTGTATGCTTCCTCGCAGCCCCTGGTTCCGAGGATCGTTGCGCCGGTAGGAAAATCCGGAGCCTTTACAATACCCAGAACTTCTTCGATCTCAGTGTCTCTGTCTTCTTCCACACGGTTATCGATGATCTTGACGACCGCTTCCACAACTTCACGCAGATTGTGAGGCGGGATATTAGTTGCCATACCGACAGCGATTCCGGTGGTACCGTTTACCAGCAGATTCGGATAACGGCTCGGCAGTACGGAAGGCTCTTTTTCCGTTTCATCAAAGTTCGGTACAAAGTCAACTGTATCTTTATCGATATCGGCAAGCAGTTCCATGGAAATTTTGGAAAGCCTTGCTTCTGTATATCGCATGGCCGCTGCGCCGTCACCGTCCATGGAACCGAAGTTTCCGTGACCGTCTACCAATGGATATCTGGTAGACCATTCCTGTGCCATGTTAACCAGTGCGCCGTAAATGGAAGAGTCACCATGAGGATGGTATTTACCCATGGTATCGCCGACGATACGGGCCGACTTACGATGCGGTTTATCCGGTCCGTTATTCAGCTCGATCATGGAGTAGAGAACTCTTCTTTGTACCGGCTTTAAGCCATCCCGTACATCCGGCAGCGCACGGGCTGCGATTACACTCATGGCATAATCGATGTACGAAGACTCCATGGTTTTTTTCAGGTCAACATTTTTGACTTTGTCTATGGTTTCTTTTTCAAAGATGTTTTCGTCCATACTTTTTATCCTTTTTTATATATCCAGATTTTTAACAAATCTTGCATTCTCTTCGATAAATACTCTTCTCGGTTCAACCTTATCGCCCATCAGCGTTGTGAAGGTCAGGTCGATCTCGGACTCTGCTTCCTCATCCATGGTGACTTTCAAAAGCACGCGGCGTTCGGGATCCATGGTGGTTTCCCAAAGCTGCTCTGCATCCATCTCGCCCAGACCTTTGTAACGCTGAATCCTGTTATTCTGGTCACGGCCGACTTCCTGCAGAATCTTATCCAGTTCTTCATCACTATAGGCATACCAGATCTTTTTATTTTTCTCTAATTTATAAAGAGGAGGCTGTGCCAGATATACGTAACCCTGCTTGATCAGTTCCGGCATGAATCGGTAGATAAAGGTCAGCATCAAAGTTGCGATATGGGCGCCGTCCACGTCGGCATCGGTCATGATGATGATCTTGTGATAACGTAGTTTCTCGATATCAAAATCTTCATGAATACCGGTACCGAAAGCGGTGATCATAGCCTTGATCTCTGCATTGCCGTAAATCCTGTCAAGCCTTGCTTTTTCTACATTCAAAATCTTTCCGCGAAGGGGCAAAATTGCCTGGGTTGCACGGTCTCTTGCCGTCTTAGCGGATCCGCCGGCGGAATCTCCCTCCACGATGTAAATCTCACAGTTTTTCGGATCCTTATCGGAACAGTCTGCTAACTTTCCGGGAAGGGATAATCCTTCGAGCGCGGTTTTCCTTCTTGTTAAATCTCTTGCCTTTCTGGCCGCTTCCCTGGCGCGCTGCGCCGTAATGGATTTTTCGCAGATGGTCTTTGCCGTTGTGGGATTCTGCTCCAAAAAGTAAGTGAGCTGTTCACTGACGATAGCATCCACCGCACCTCTGGCCTGAAGGTTTCCTAGTTTCTGCTTGGTCTGTCCTTCAAACTGCGGATCTTCTATTTTAATGGAAACGATTGCTGTCAGACCTTCCCTGATATCTTCACCGGAAAGATTATCTTCATTATCTTTCAGCAGTTTATTGGATCTTGCATAATCATTAAAAGTCTTGGTCAGTGCATTTCTGAAACCGGTCAGGTGCATGCCGCCTTCCGGCGTATTGATATTGTTGACAAAAGAGAAGGACGACTCATTATAGGAATCGTTGTGCTGCATTGCCACTTCCACATAAACATTGTCTTTGGTTCCTTCAAAATAAAGAACATCATCATAAAGCGCGGTCTTTGAAGAATTCAGATAAGTGACAAATTCCTTGATACCGCCTTCATAATGGAAGACTTTTTCATAATGTTCTTCACGCTTGTCCGTCAATACAATTTTTAAGTTTTTGGTCAAAAATGCCATCTCACGGAGACGCTGCTTCAAAATGTCATGATCAAAAACAGTCTCCTCAAAGATCGTATCATCCGGCAGGAAGGTAACCTTGGTTCCGCTTTTTCCTTCTTCACAGTCACCGACTACCTTCAGCGGATAGCAGACATGGCCTCTTTCGTAACGCTGCTGATAGATTTTTCCTTCATGGAAGATCTGTACTTCCAGCCAGTTCGACAGTGCATTGACTACCGAAGCGCCCACGCCGTGAAGACCGCCGGATACCTTGTATCCGCCGCCGCCGAATTTTCCGCCAGCATGCAGGATCGTAAAGACTACCTCAACCGCGGGAATGCCTGCCTTATGATTGATGCCTACCGGAATGCCGCGGCCGTTATCGATAACGGTAATGGAATTGTCTTCATTAATAAAGACCTGGATTTCACTGCAAAATCCCGCTAAAGCTTCATCCACGGAATTATCCACGATCTCATACACCAGATGATGAAGTCCTCTGATAGAGGTGGTTCCGATATACATACCGGGACGCTTCCTTACTGCTTCAAGACCTTCCAAAATCTGAATATTGTCGGCACCATAGTTTTCTCCGTTTTCCGGAACAAAATCTTCATTCATGCCGCCGGCCTTTTGCTCTTCATCTTTTTTCAGATCAAAAACATCGCTTTCTTCCAGATTTTCATTTTTCTTTTCTTCGCTCATGTCATTCTCCATACATAAAAATGATGATCATTTACTTTTGCTGTTGCATTTTTTATATGATACTTCAATAAAATTGTCTCCTGCTAATACAGGATGATGGAAAAATCTCTTTTCACCACAATATCATGATCCTTCTGATCATAATGATGAATAAACCGATTATCTCTAATTTTCCCATATTTGTATCATATGGTATTTATCGTGTTACTATACTATACCTTATATAAAAACGCCAAAATAAGGTATATTCAGCCTTCTGTCATAGTTTTACATACTTATTTACCTGTGAGTTTACCCAGAAACCCACACTCAAGAATTATAACATTTTTCAGGGAAAAATACAAGATATTGTAGAATGTTTATACAAATAATTTACGCTAATTTTGTGTAATATTTACAATAAAATTTTACCGTTTTCCACCCGGTAAACCATATCCAGTTTCATCCTGCGGCTGACAAATTCATCCACACCGGTACAGGTAATGATCGTCTGAATATCTCCGATCTTATCAAGCAAAAAGTTTTGTCTGTTAGCATCGAGTTCCGACAATACATCATCAAGCAAAAGAACCGGTGAATCATGCCGGATCCTTTTGATCATTTCAATTTCCGATAATTTCAGGGAAAGCGCAGTTGTTCTCTGCTGGCCCTGGGATCCGTATTTTCTGACATCAATTCCATTGATGGAAAACAAAACATCATCCTTATGAGGACCGACATTTGTGGTTTTATATTTGATATCCCTGTCTTTGCTTTTTTTCAGGTTTTCTTCAAAATCATCCGCAGCAGTATCCGGTTCATAAGAAATCATGATTTCTTCTTTACCGCCGGAAATCTCACCATGAACATCTTTCATGATATCATTTATATCATTCAAAAAAGACTGCCTTCTTTGAATGATTTTTCTTCCGTAATCGAGAAGCTGCTGATCCCAAACAGAAAGAACATCCATAAAATCCTGTTCCTGATCAAAATGTCCTGTATTCTGAGAAGCAAAAGACCTGCCCCCGGGATAATAATCCCGCAGCATTTTATTTCTTTGATTTAACACTTTATGATATTGATTTAAATGATATAAATAAGATGCATCAATCTGGCACAGTTCCATATCCATGAACCTGCGCCTCTCTGACGGACCTTCTTTGACAATTGATAAATCTTCAGGAGAAAAAAAGACAACACTGCAGATTCCCATCAGCTGCGATGTTCTTTTCAGATTCTGGCCGTTGACTGCGATCCCCTTTGATTTCTGTTTGCGAAGATGCATATCAATGCGATACTCAATTCCATCTTTATCCCACAGGGAACGAATATGGCTTTCTTCTTTTCCGAAACGGATCATTTCCTGATCTTTGCTGCCGCGATGAGATTTTGTGGTTGCTGCTAAAAAAACAGACTCCAGAATATTCGTTTTTCCCTGCGCATTATCCCCATATAAAATGTGGATACCCGGTGTAAAACCGATGTCACAGGTTTCATAATTTCTGAAGTCTTTCAATTGAAGTGATCTGATATACAAAGCAATTTACCTGCAAATAACATATTCCTCATTCTCATAGAAAAAGGAATCACCTTCATAAAGCTTTTTACCACGCTGCGTACATACTTCGCCGTTCACTTTTACCATGCCTTCCTGGATCATGATCTTCGCATCCAGACCGGAAGAAACAACGCCGGCTAATTTCATGGCCTGACCGAGTTTTATAAAATCATCTCTTATTATTACTTTCATATTTTATCCTTATTAATTCATCATCTTATTTTACTATAATTTATAGCACATCTTTCTTTACACTTCAATTGAAAAGACCACCGGCAAAGCCGGTGGCCGCAAAATTTTCAATAAAAATCAATGTACAAAATTTACCGGCAGTATCAGATACAGATAACTGTTGTCTGAATCCCTGATGATACAAGGTGTTTTGCTGCTGACAAGATAAATATCAATCTTTTCATCATCGATCGCGCGAAGCGCGTCGATCATAAATTTCGGATTAAATCCAATCATCAGATCTGCGCCTTCCTGTCTGATATCCACAGTCTCATTCATACTTCCGTTCACGGAATTAATACGAAGCTCCATGTGATTATTGTTGATATCTATGATGATTGGTTTTTTATCACCTTCTTTTACCAGCAGCGTTGCTCTGTCGATACAATCCAAAAAGTTTCTCTTCTGAACGGTCACTTTTGTCTCATAATCCAGAGAAATCATCTGATCAACATTAAAATACTGGCCTTCGATCAGTCTGGAAACAACAATGGTATGATCAAACTCAAAGATGATATGTTTGTCAGAGAAGGAAATCGTTACATCCTTATCGGCATCACCGCTCAAAATCTTATTGATCTCATTGAGCGTCTTACCCGGAACGATCACCTTGATGGGATCATAAGAATTCCTAAGATCTGTCTGACGAATGGAAATTCTGTGGCCATCCAAAGATACGATCTTTAAGCGGTCACCGTTTACTTCAAAAAGCTCACCGCCCATGATCTTATTTGCATCATTTTCAGCGATTGAGAAGATTGTCTGACGAATGACCTCTTTCAGGGTAAACTGGGAAATAATGATCTCATCATTTTTTTCAACTTCGGGAAGATAAGTAAAGTCATCACCGCTTTTTCCTACAATGTTGAACTTTGATTTTTCACAGGTAATAAAAGTATTATAGTTTTCATCCGTTTCGATGGAAATCTGATTATCCGGCATTTTACGGATGATATCAAGGAAAAACTTTGCGTCTAAAGCAATGATACCTTCTTCAATGATCTGTCCTTCAATATCTGTTTCGATACCCATATCCATATCATTTGCAGTCAATGTGATCTTATGATCCTGAGCTCTTAACAGAATGCATTGTAAGATAGGCATGGTAGTGTGAGTAGGAACTGCCTTGGATGCAATCTGCAGACCATTTAAAATATCAGATTTTTGGAATAAGAGTTTCATTTCGATTTTTCCTTTCTCTGTGATTTAGATCAAATCGCGCGCATAATAAATTAAATAAAAGATAAATGATTGTTATGGTATTAGGGGGTGTGAATTTGTGGATAAGCACCGCCGCACCATATACTTCCTTGCTTTTTTGAAAGGAAAACCATGTTAAATGTTTTCTTTTCAAAAGTGAATGAAGTTGGAAAAATGCTCTTTATAAAATTCTAAACAATAGAAGCGTTTATTTTTTTCCTGATCGTATCGATATTGATCACCAGATCATTGTCATCTTTTATCAGGTTTTCTATTTTTTCAATCCCGTGCATGACGGTTGTATGATCTTTTCCACCAAGGTAATTCCCAATTTGTTTATAAGTTATAGGAAGGTATTCCCTGCAAAGATACATAAACACATAACGGGGCATTACGATTTCGGAATTTCTCTTTGTGGAAAGAATATCTTCCGGCCTTATACCATAATGATCGGAAACAATATGATGGATCAGTTCGGGAGTTACCTTTTTTTGTTCTTTTGACTTAATGATATCTCTCAGATCATTTTTTACAGTATCGATTGTAACACCTATTTCAGGATGAATGCGGGCACTGGCAATGACTTTTCGAAGTGCTCCTTCAAGTTCCCTTATATTAGAATAGATGTTGCTGGCAATATAGTCTAATATATTATCATTAATATGAACGGACTGCATTTCCATGTTCTTGCGAAGGATTGCCATTCTCGTTTCATAATCAGGTGCCTGGATATCGACGATCAGACCCCATTCAAACCGGGAACGAAATCTTTCCGCAAGCGTATCGAATTCTTTCGGCGGTCTGTCGGAAGTCAGGACGATCTGTTTTCCTTCATTATAAAGAGTATTGAAGGTATTGAAAAATTCTTCCTGGGTTGCTTCTTTACCTATAATAGATTGAACATCATCCAAAAGAAGAATGTCGATATTACGGTATTTGTCACGCATATTGGATCTGGAAGCTGCATTACCGGACAAGATCAGGTTGACAAGATCATTGGTAAATGTGTCGGAATCTACGCAAAGAACCTTTTTGGTAGGGTTTGTGCGTAGAATATAATGACCGATGGAATGCATCAGATGCGTTTTTCCAAGACCGGGACCTCCGTAAATAAAGAGAGGATTATAAACAGATCCGGGAGATTCCGCGACGGCAAGCGCAGCGGAGTGGGCCAGATTATTATTATTTCCCACAACAAAAGTATCGAAGCTGTACTTCGGATTTAAATTTGCTTTTTCTATATTGATATTATAGATGGTCTTTGCTTCTTCGCTGCCGGTATCTTCACCGCTTTTGATATCTTTTTCAAGAATGAAGGTTACTTTGTAATTGGAATTGAAAAGTTCGGATATGGTAACCTGAAAGATGTCAGTATATTTTTTTGTGATGTATTCCTGTGCATGTGATTTGTCGAGCGGGATAATGATCTTTACGGTATCATTGTCCGCATCATAAAACTTCAGGGGATTGATCCATGTTTCAAAAGAAACGGGCATCAGATCATATTCTTCCATGATCCGCTGCTTGATCATATCCCATTTTTCTTCAATAGGGTGCATGTTCATTACCTCTGGCTTGCTTACAGTGCATTGCTGTATTTCTATTATGTACTATACACTGTTTATTCATTCAAAATATGGGTAAGTACGATTATAAAACAAGTCTTTTCAAATTTCAAATGGGATAAGCGGTGTTTATGGGCAACAAAGTTATGTAAATAAATGAAACCTTATGTGAAAGAGTTTAGAATACTTTTCCACATTCTATCTGGTTGGAAAATTGTAAAAAATACCATGATCAGCACACTTTTCCACAATTTATCCACTAATTTGTGCATAAATTTATGTAAATTATTGTAACTCATAAGCAATCTTTTTATTTCAAGATGTGGTATTTTGATTTTTACAGGACAACTATATTTTGAAATGAAGAATTTTGTTTTTTTTTAAGGACAAATGAGCTTTATTTTTTGCTTGACGAACAAAGCTTTTTTCCTATATAATAACTTCGATTGTTTTCGGGAATCACAAAGGAGGTGGAAAAAATGAAGATGACATTACAGCCGAAAAAGAGGCAGCGTAAAAAAGTTCATGGCTTTCGTCAGAGAATGAAAACTGCAGGCGGACGCAAGGTTCTTCGTGCAAGAAGAGCAAAAGGCAGAAAGAAACTGACAGCATAGCATAATGAGACAAGCCCGCTATTTAGCGGGCTTTGTTTGATTTTTTGAGAATGTATTGATAGGTACAAAGATGCAGTTTACGCATTCACTCAGAAAAAACAGAGATTTTCAAGCGGTATATAAAAAAGGCAGGTCCTTTGCAAATAAATATCTGATTATCTATATTCTTGAAAATGATCAGGACCAAAACCTTCTTGGTATATCCGTCAGTAAAAAAGTTGGTAACAGCGTGGTACGCCACCGCGTTAAAAGAATTGCCAAAGAATCATACAGACTGCATGAGAATATGTTGAATAGTGGTTTTAACATAGCAGTCATTGCCCGGCCTATGGCGAAGGATGCAGATTTTAAACAGATCGAAGGAGCAATGCTTTCTCTTTTGAAAAGACATCATGTCTTAAAAGAAATAGATAAAGATGATGTCATATCGTAGGATAGCATACAGAGTCCATGATCAATGACCGGATAGATCATGTAAATATGAACAGGTATATAAGTATTATGGATTCTAAATAAATAGATATAATTTAAATACAAATTTAATTTTTTTTATTTTTATATATTTGTTATGAAGAAAATTGTGATCGGGGCAATCAAAGGATATCAGAAATATCTGTCGCCGCTGAAAAGTACAAAGTGTCCGTATTATCCGAGCTGTTCCTGTTATGGATTGGAAGCTGTTGAAAAATACGGAGCAGTGAAAGGCAGCATGATGGCTGCCTGGAGAATTGTGCGGTGTAATCCCTTTTCAAAGGGTGGATATGATCCGGTTCCCTGATCTTTTCTTTTATTCTTCTTTATATCTGTTTTTCTTGTTTATCCACGTAAAATAACATTCTGTTATTTAATATGAAACGGAGGTTTATATGGGTATTCTCATAACCAAGAATTCCGGTATGATCATAGGTCCGATCTCAACTGTGCTCGGCTATATCATGAACGGGATTTTTACAGTACTTGCAAAGATCGGTATTCCAAATATCGGTTTGGTCATTATTATCATGACTATTGTTATTTATTTATGTCTGTTACCCCTGACCATCAAACAGCAGAAGTTTTCAAAGCTTTCTGCAAAGATGAATCCGGAGCTTCAGGCTATCCAGAAAAAGTATAAGGATAAAAAAGACCAGGATTCCATGCTGGCCATGAATGAGGAGACAAAAGCCGTTTATAAAAAATACGGTGTTTCCCCGACCGGCAGCTGCGTACAGCTTGCAATCCAGCTTCCCATCCTGTGGGCACTTTACAGGGTACTTTATAATTTCCCTGCATATGTGCCTTCTGTGAAAGCGGTATTTACCACATTGGTAGATCAGCTCTCTTCCTCAGCTAACCATGCGAAGGCAACAGAGCTTTTACAGACTTTTTCAAATGTTCAAATGTATTCCAAGCAGTTTACGAATGAAGCATTTGTTCAGGGCAGCGATTATATGAAAAATACCTATATCGATGTATTGAACAAAGCATCCACTGCTGACTGGAGTGCTTTAAAGGAAGCTTTTCCGACGTTATCGGATACGATTACCACAACTGTGGGCACCTTGGAACGTTATAATTCTTTCCTTGGTCTTAACATTGCAAATTCACCTTCCTATGTAATTAAGGATTCCATCGCGAGCCATCATTATGGATTGGTGATCGGTGCGATCATGATCCCTGTTCTGGCAGCATTGACACAGTTTCTTAATACCAAACTGATGCCGCAGCCCGGTCAGAACGGAGCCGGAAATGAACAGGCGGATGCCATGGCAAGCAGTATGAAGACCATGAATATGATGATGCCGCTGATGAGTGCTTTCTTCTGTTTCTCATTTCCGATCGGTATGGGTATCTACTGGATCGCCGGTGCGGTAGTTCGAAGCATTCAGCAGATCGCTGTCAACCGTCATATCGATACCATTGATTTTGATGCCATGATTGCAGCCAATGAAGAAAAGGAAAAAGAAAGAAGGGCAAAGCAGAAGGAAAAGGATAAGAATACGGTAAAAGCTTCTATCGTAAATTCTTCCGCAAAAATGTCCGCAAAGGCTGTCGGATCATCTGTCAGTGATAAAGAAAAAGAAGCCCTGATCGAAGCAGCAAGGAATCGTCAGCCGAAGGCCGGCAGTATGGCAGCCAAGGTAAATATGGTTAGAGACTATAATTTAAATCAGGGTATAACAAATTCAGAAGATATTGATGACAGTGAAGATTCAACAAAAGGCAAAGGGAAAAAATCAGTTCTCGGTAAGAAAAAATAGAGTTGATGATTTAAAAAGTAATTTAATCAATAAGATTTAATGATTAAGGAGGCAATTATGGAATTTGAAGTTTTTTCAGCAAAGAATGTAAATGATGCGATCACGGAAGCTTGTACCAAATTTGGTGTTCCTTCCAGTCAGTTAGATTATGAAGTAGTGGAAGAAGGCAGCAGCGGATTTTTAGGATTTGCCGCAAAGGATGCCATGATCAAAGCAAGAGTGAAAAGCGAAGATGACGCTGCAGTAGAAACACCGGTTTCTGAAGTAAAAGAAGAGGTGGAAGAATCTGTTAAAGATACTGTTATTGAGAAGGCAGAAGAAGAAACTGTAGTTGCTGCTTCAGAAGAGAGTGCTCCGGCAGAAGAAAAGCAGTCTTCTTTTAAAGAAGAAAAGAGAGTCATTCATCCTGTCAGCGATGAAGTAGCAACAAAGCTTTGCGAGAAGGCAAAACAGTTTTTAACAGAAGTTTTCCATGCAATGAATATGGCTGTTGTGATCGAAACATCTTTCGATACTTCCGAAAACAGCATGGATGTTAATCTTGCCGGAGATGATATGGGAATGCTGATCGGTAAGAGAGGACAGACTCTTGATTCCATGCAGTATCTTGTTTCACTGGTAGTTAACAAAGGCCAGGATGAATACATTCGTGTTAAAGTGGATACCGAAAACTATCGTGAGAGAAGAAAAGAGACTCTTGAAAACCTTGCAAAGAATATTGCATTCAAGGTTAAGAGAACAAGAAAGAGTTTTGCTCTTGAAGCAATGAATCCTTATGAAAGACGGATCATCCATTCGGCCCTGCAGAATGATAAATATGTGGAAACCTACAGTGAGGGAGAAGAACCTTATCGTCATGTTGTTGTCAAGATCCGTGATGATGCACCTGTTGACCGTGACCGCAGATTTGACAGAAACAGAAGAGGCAGAAGATAAGATTATAATTGCTTTTTGAGAAGAATCCTTGAAAGAGTAAACAGCCACAGTTTTCATATTGAAAATTGTGGCTGTTTTTCTTGACTTCCATTGCAGGAGGTATAATACTGATAACTGAATGCAGTGTTACTTGCTTTTGATCATAACATTAATGAGTAGTGTAAAGCACGATATGAAAAGATTGAGCCGATATACTACTGATAAATTCAGAGAGAGATAAACATGAAAACAGATACAATAGCAGCAATCGCAACAGGAATGAATCCATCGGGAATCAGTATCATCAGAGTCAGTGGTGATGATGCTGTTTCTATTGTTGATAAGATTTTTATCGGAAAAGATAAAAAGCATCATTTGAAAAATGTAAAAACGCATACCATACATTATGGATATATTTTAAATCATCCGTATGATATTGCAGATCAAAAAACAGATGATCCTGCTGATTCCATTCAAATGCAATCTGGTCTATATGAGATCATAGATGAAGTTTTGGTTTCCGTCATGCTGTCCCCAAACAGTTATACAACAGAAGATGTTGTTGAGATCAATTGTCATGGAGGGATTGCCATTACCAACCGGGTATTGGATGAAGTATTAAAAGCCGGTGCCAGAATGGCCGAGCCGGGTGAATTTACAAAACGTGCGTTTTTGCATGGAAGGATCGATCTCAGTCAGGCGGAAGCGGTCATGGATCTGATCGATGCAAAAAGCAAAGCAGCCGCTATCAATTCCGAAAAGCAGTTACAGGGATACCTGAAAGATTCAATTGAAAAACTCAGAAATGGTATTATGCATGAAACAGCTTTTATAGAGGCTGCCCTGGATGATCCGGAACATTTCGACCTGACGGAGTATCCGGATACATTACAGACCATCATCAATGATGTCATATCTGATATCGATCAGTTACTGCAAAGTGCGGATGACGGTATGCTGATCAAAGAAGGAATTCGTACTGTTATTCTCGGAAAACCGAATGTCGGAAAGTCCACGCTTTTAAATCTTCTGCTTGGACAGGAAAAAGCGATCGTTACGGATATTCCGGGTACCACCAGAGATATATTAGAGCAAAGTCTTTCTATTTCAGGTATTCCTTTTGTGGTATTAGATACGGCCGGTCTTCGTGATACA
>JAEEGL012782977.1_pt1 | contig 19452 bp, 14 predicted proteins | sample 9134231 | NCBI WGS metagenome assembly JAEEGL01 (sample SAMN16246548, study PRJNA631951) | gut metagenome | biome: gut microbiome; feature: rumen; material: fiber-attached | host: Bos | place: Iran: Karaj | collected 2018-10
CGTTTTTAGAGCTTTTGATCCCTTATGTCCTTGAGCACATAATCGATGATGTCGTTTTAGAAAGATCGGTCTTTAAGGTACTGTTGTGGGGCGGTATCATGATCTTCCTTGCGGTCTTGGTCTGGCGCACGAACGTATTTGCAAACCGTCGTGCGGTAAAGAACGCGACCGATACGATCTTGAAGATAAGACAGGATCTTTTTGACAAGACCATGAACCTTTCCGGAGAAGTGTTCGATGAATTCGGGCTTCCGTCCCTTACTTCGAGAATGACTTCGGATTCTTACAATGTGCAGAACTTCGTGCGTATGGTCCAGACAATGGGTATAAGAGCTCCCATGCTCCTTATAGGCGGTATGACGGTTACGCTCATAATGGATGCGGGGCTTGCATCGATACTTTGTATTCTGGCTCCGATCATGATAGTTCTTGTGGTCTTTATCTCGTTTAAAGGTATCCCGCTATACGAAAATGTTCAGAAAAAGGTCGATAACATCGTGCGCGTAATGCGTGAAAACATTACGGGCGTGCGCGTTGTCAAGGCGCTTTCGAAAGAAGAGTACGAAAAAAGAAGATTTTCGCACACGAACGACGAGATGACCGGTGCCGACATGAAGGCAAGCATCGTAATGTCGATGCCGGGGCCGCTCATGCAGTTATTCTTAAATTCGGGTCTTACGCTTGTGGTATTTATAGGCGCAAGACGCGTCAATGCGGGTGTTACCGAGCCGGGTGTCATACTTGCGTTCCTTACGTATTTTAACATGGTGCTCATGGGCGTAATGGGCGTGAACAGACTGTTCATGATGATGTCAAAGGCCGATGCTTCGGCAAAGAGGATCGCGTCGGCGGTCGATGCGGTCAATACGCTTGATATAAAAGAGGAAAAAGAAAAAACAAACGACGATGCCTTTATCCGTTTCGATCATGTGACTTTCGGTTATGCCAAGGTCTTAAACGACGATGAGATCATCGAAGGCGGGCAGCGCAGAAAAGCCATAAGCGATCTGGACTTTTCGATAAAGAAAGGCGGATCGCTCGGTATCATAGGAGCCACGGGCTCGGGAAAGACCACGGTCTTTAACCTTCTTATGCGTTTCTACGATGTCGATAAAGGAAAGATCACGATAGAAGGAAGAGATGTAAAGACCATCGAAAAGGACGAACTTCATTCCATGTTCGGCGCGGTCTTCCAAAACGACGTTCTGCTTACCGGGACCATACGCGACAATATCGTGTTCGGCCGAGATGTGAGCGGGGAAGCTTTGATAAAAGCCGCAAAGTGTGCGGGAGCGTATGAGTTCATAAGCGCATACGATGACGGCTTCGATCATGAGATCACAAAACTCGGGACCAACCTTTCCGGCGGGCAGAAGCAGAGAGTACTGATAGCAAGGGCTCTTGCCGCCGATCCGAAGATACTGATACTTGACGATGCTTCTTCGGCACTTGATTACAGGACCGATGCGGATATGAGAAAAGCGATAGCAGCGAATTATCCTTCCGTGACAAGGCTTATCGTGGCACAGAGGATAAGCTCGATCTTAAATTGCGACGAGATCCTGGTCATGGACGACGGAGAGGTCATAGCAAGAGGTACTCACGACGAGCTTCTAAAAAACTCGCCCGAATATTCAGAGATATACAGGACACAGATGGGAGAATGACATGCCGCCTATTATCTCCTTAAAGGAAAAGCCCAAGGACACAAAAGGGGCGCTTAAAAGGATACTTAAATATCTGGGACGCTATAAGCTTGCTATAGCGGTTATTTTGATGTTCTGTTTTTTGAGCAACTTCCTTGCGCTTTTGGGCCCTTCAATGGCAGGCGCGGCGATCAACGAAGCGGCTGCGGGAAAAGGACTGGTCAATTTCGAAAAAGTCAAGCACTATGCCTTTTTGATGCTGCTCACATATGTGTCTTCATCGATACTTACCATATGCATAAACATTTTAATGACGCGTGTAAGCCGTCTTGTGGCAAAGCGTATGAGAAATGACGTGTTTGAAAAGCTCACAAGACTTCCCGTAGGCTATTTTGACAGAAATGCGACCGGCGACATAATAAGCCGTGTTTCCTACGATATAGACGTCGTCACGACCTGTATCGCAACCGATCTTGTGTCCATCATGACGAGTACGGTAACCGTTGTGGGTTCTTTTGCCATGATGGTATATATATCGCCGCTTCTTTCCGTGGTCGAGCTTTTGATGATACCGCTCGCGATAATGTATACCGTTCACATGCGTAAGGTCACACAGCCCATATTCAGGCGCAGGAGCGCGGCATATGGTGAAATGAACGGTTTCGTGGAAGAAATGTTCACCGGACAGAAGACGATCCTTGCGTATTCCTATGAGAACGATGTTTCAAGACAGTTCGTGGAAAAGAACGCAAAGGCGGGTTCCGGTTTCCATGATTCCGAATACGAAGCCTGCGCAATGGGACCGACGGTCAACCTTTTCAACAACATAGGCCTGGGCCTTGTGGGTATGTGCGGTTCGTTGTTTTACATGTTAAATATCATAGGGCTCGGGCAGGTTTCGTCGTTTGTGCTCTATTCAAGAAAGTTCTCGGGACCGATAAACGAGGTCGCAAATATCGTAAGCGAGATCTATTCGGCGCTTTCCGCATCAGAAAGGGTATTTAAGTTACTTGACGAAGAAGAGGAAGTGAGCGATCGCGAAAACGCCGTGATCCTTGATAATGTAAGAGGAGATGTGAACCTTGACAGGGTAAGTTTCGGTTACGACCCCAAAAAGACCATAATCCACGATCTTTCTTTGGACGTAGAAGGCGGAAGCTTAGTTGCCATCGTGGGTCCCACAGGTGCGGGCAAGACTACGATAATAAATCTCCTTATGAGATTTTACGATGTAAATTCGGGCTCAGTTAATGTGGATGAAAAGGACATAAGGGAATACACAAGAAGCTCGCTTCGAAAGGCATATGCGATGGTGCTCCAGGATACCTGGGTGTTTAACGGCACCATTTACGAAAATATCGCTTACGGAAAAGAAAACGCCACGAGAGAAGAGGTCATAGAAGCCGCTAAGGCCGCGCATATCCATTCGTTTATAATGCAGCTTCCCGACGGGTACAATACCGTGATCGGCGAGGACGGCGGCAATATCTCCAAAGGACAGAAGCAGCTTCTTACTATAGCAAGAGCCATGCTCTATGATTCAAAGATGCTCATTCTGGATGAGGCTACCTCGAATGTCGACACCGAGACCGAAAGAAGAGTTCAAAAAGCTATGCGTAATCTCATGAAGGATAAGACCTGTTTTGTGATCGCCCACAGACTGTCCACCATACAGAATGCGGATAAGATCATGGTCCTCAACAAAGGTGATGTCGTGGAGACCGGAACACATGATTCGCTCATGGCCATGAAAGGTTTCTATTATTCCCTGTATAAGGCGCAGTTTGAGTAGGAACGCGTTTTTTTAACGAAAAAAATCGAAATAGGCAGAAAAAGTTTACCTTGCCCGAAATTAATGGTATAGTATGGTTAGGAATTTATCGGGAGGAATGCCATGAGTAAGTGGATACTGGTAGTCGACGATAATTCGGTAAGCCGCGATCTGCTGGCCGAATTGCTTGAAGTCGATTACGAGATCATCAACGCCAAAAACGGTATAGAGGCTCTAAGTATCCTTTCTTTTCAACTGGGGAAGGTTGAAGCGGTTCTGTTGGACCTTATGATGCCGCAGATGGACGGTTTTGAATTTTTAAAACAGTTCAACTCAAAGGGCTGGGACAAGAAAGTCCCTGTTATTGTGGTTTCGTCAAACGATGACGAGGTAAACAGGGAACGCTGTGCCGAGCTCGGCATTAAATTTTTCCTTAAAAAGCCGTATACTTTTAAGGAAGCTTCGATAGTAATAAATAGTGCAATAGCGGATTTTAAGAAAGATGAAAAATCTTAAGCTTACATATGAACATATAAAGCTTATAACTCTTTTGTCCCTGCTTTCAGACAACCTGGCAGGGGCTTTTTTTGGTGCGGATTCAGTTTTAGGCATGATACTTCACATGCTCGGGAAGATATGGATACCGCTTGTTTTTGTTATTCTTTTCGGCGGCATAAGGCTTACACCGGCCGTTAATCATAAGTCACTTAGATATCAGATCTATGCATTTGCTCTTTTGTATGCGATCCCTTTCTTTATCTATCTTAAATATACGGTCACTTTTAAGGCGATAAAAGAGTATTACACGGAACTCGGCCCTGCCGCATGGATACTTAATGTGATCGGAGTTCTGCTGGGCATAGCGGTTGCAAGACTGTACAGCGGTGAAAAGGGTAAATACATATTTTTCAGAAGTTTCCTTTTCTGGCTGATACTCAGTCACACTTTTTTCATTTTCGCGATAAAAGGACTCATATACGGCACTCCTTTCCAGATATATCTGGGAGTTCATTTAACCGTCGTGGTAATATGCTTTTCGATGCTCGTGCTCGCGATGTTTCACAGATCGTCGCGCGGACAGATGGCAATGGTGTTCTTTTTGTTTTCCGCGATGATATATCTGGTGGGCTTTGTGATCGAGATCCTTTCATCTTCCGAAGAAGGCTATTATCTTGCCTGTATCGTGGAGTATTTCGGCGAAGCGCTTCTGTTTATCGCTCTTTTATACTACACTCAGATATTATGTAAACTTAAGATCCCGTATTTTGCTTATGCCGCTCAGTTCGTTATATCCTTATGCGCTGTATGCGGTGTGATCACGTACAGGAAGAATCACATATTTTATAAAACCCTCTCTGTTGCGTATGACGGACCGTTCCCGCATTTAAGACTTGAATACGGCATAGGTTTTTTTGCATGGATAAGTTACATTGTTCTTTTATCGATAATCCTTATCACCCTGATGATCATTACCGCAAAAAAAACTCAGGGTTTTGAGAAAAAGAGGATAGTTCTGTCCGTTGTTTGTTTTATTTTCTGCTGGATTCCCTATGTGCTCAAACTGACCGGTATCACGGGAACGTATGAGATCCCCGCGATCGGTATGGGTGTTGCGGGAATCGGCCTTTTCCTTGTAATAACAAGATACGGATTCATGGATTCGCTCACAAGAGCCGGAGAGCTTGTTGTGGACAGCGGTTCTTACGGAATACTCGTGACCGATTCAACCTACAAGCTTCAATATCAGAACCCTCAGATCATGAAGATATTGGGAAGGCTTGAGATCGATTCCGACCTGAGGGAGAACCCGATCTTATCAAAGATATTAAAGGGCGAGATCAATATGATCCGTACCGTTGATAAGGTATACGATGTAAGAGTCGATGAATTTAAGGAAAAGAACATCAGACAGGGATACATGATCTGGGTGTTTGACAATACCGATCATTATTATGCTCTTGAGAAAATAAAGGAGATAGCCGAGCGCGATCCCCTTACAAAACTGTACAACAGAAACGTATTCCAGGAAAGGATGGAGGAACACCTCAAAGCGGGCGGAACCGGAACCTTCATCATGATGGATGTGGATAATTTCAAACAGGTCAACGACAAGTACGGCCACAAGATAGGTGATGCGGTGCTTCTTTTGCTTGCAAACGTTCTTAAGGCCTACAGGGACGACGAACTTTTGACCTGTCGAATAGGCGGTGACGAATTCGCGGGATTTTTTGTGGATGTTACCGATGAAGATAAAGTCAAAGATACGATAACCGATATAATGACGAACTTTGCAAAACAGCTTGAAGGCAACGGATACAAAGGCTATACGAGCATATCCGTCGGCGCGCTCATATGCGATAAGGACAAGAGCAAAGAAGCTGATTTCGATACGTTTTATACCGGTGCCGATGCGCTTATGTACACGGTAAAGCGCGCCGGCAAGAATAAATATTTGGTAAAGAGTATGTAAAATGAGTAAAAGAAACGAAGATAAAGATACAAATCATATTTTTCTGCACCTGTTCATAGGAACCATAGCTCTTGTATTACTCGCTGTGTTCTTTTTATTCAGACATTATTACGATCTTATGGATACCGAAAAGGTTGATAATACAGGCACGTCGATAAGCATGCCGGATGATATACCCGATCCCGAAGAACTTATGATCACTTCGGCCGAGAAGGAAGAGGCCAAAAAGGAAGAAAGAGGTCTTGAATCGGATGTACAGACCATTATGCTCGTGTGTGTCTCTTCAACGGGAGAAGATATGTCGGGAAGCGCCGAAGCGATAGTTCTTTTATCGGTCAATTCGGACTCCAAAGAGGTCGTGTTTACCTCGTTTTTAAAGGATATATATGCGGAAGTTCCCGGATACGGCTACGATACGCTTGCAAACGCGCAGTTAAACGGCGGGACAGATCTTCTTAAAGATACCTTAAAGGCAGATTTTAATATTCCCGTCGACAATGAGATGGTCATAAATGCGGATTTTGTAAAGGATTTTGCGGAAGCGGTCGGAGGAGTCAGCGTAGACCTTTCTGCAGACGGCTCAGAAACCGCGCAGATCGCTGCTTTGTCGGAGAGCTTTTCAAAGCTTAAGAACATGGGCATCTTTGAGATCAACGGTGTCATTAATGAGTTCTTGCCCAGGATAAGCACCGATCTTAAGCCCACCGAGGCACTTTCTCTGCTCGTATCGCTTACCGGTGTGACAGGTTATACGACCGATTCGCTCATCGTGCCTGTAGAGGGAAGCTACAGTGCGGACTTTGTAAACGGTGAGCCTGTACTCAGCGTTGATTATGACATCAATTCGGATGCATGGTTTGACAGAGTGGATGACTGACAAAGGATGCCGGTTTGCCGGAGTGGATGATTGACGATGAAAAAACGCATTCTTGATTACAGAAAGAAAATAGACGGTCTTCTTTCTTCAGGTAAAGATGAAGACTGGGAAGAGATACTTAAGGAACATCTTGTGCAGATCGGTTTTTTTCAGCATGAGAGGCTTATACACCTTCTGGTCACGCTTGCTTTTGCCGTGATGACCGTTATAAGCGTTTCGGTAGTCGTGATAAGCGGATATTTTCCGTTTCTTGCGGTGACGTTTGTTTTACTGATATTATTGGTGCCTTATATATCGCATTATTATCTTCTGGAGAACGAGGTCCAGAAGATGTATGAGCAATATGATGAAATATTAAAGAGGATAAAGGCTTGATATTATTCCTGAGGGGAGGGAAGTTATGAAAGCTAAAGATAACAAGGATCCTGTGGAAGAGAATCCGAAAAAGAAAAAAGGCCGTGTGTGGAAACGGCTCATGATCGCAGTGCTCGCCATTGTGCTTTTGTACCTTGTTCTTTTGGTAGTGAACATATGCTGTGCAATGTCTTTAAGAAAGTATATAGACAGTTTTGAGCCCGTTAAATATACGGACGACCGTCTTGTACCCGTAAAAGACGGAGATTACTACACATATTATACGGATCGTGATCTCAACATCATGCATATAACCGATATCCATATCGGCGGAGGCTTCTGGACTTACAAAAACGACAAGAAGACCGTTTATGAGCTGATCACGATGATACAGAAGGAAAAGCCCGATCTTGTGGTGCTTGGCGGAGACAATACATACTGTCTTTTCAGCGTCGGTTATAACGGCGGAAATACCTTCAACAACAGGATGACTGCAAGGACAGTCATTGAGATCTTTGAGCACGAAGACGTATATTTTACGACCGTTTTCGGAAATCATGATACGGAAGCCATGGATTACGCAAACCGTCAGAAAATAGGCGAGTTGTACATGGACGATGAGTACGAGCACAGTATTTTCGAAGAAAACTTTACGGACCTTGACGCAGATACAGTGCCGAGTGTCACGAATCAGTTTATTTTAGTCAGGAACACCGAAGGAAAGATGACCAAGGTCATTCTTTTGATAGATTCGAATGCTTATGTGGACACAAGCCTTATGGCGACGGTATTGGGAAAATACGACGTGATCCACGATGCCCAGGTCGAATGGGCCAAGAACGAGATAATAAGACTTTCAAAGGCGGAAGGACTTCCCGACGGTGAATATTTGAAGTGCATAGTATTTATGCATATCCCGATAGGCGAGTACAGGGTGGCTTTGGACGACCTTATCACGGAAGTTAAAGACTCTGACGGAAATCCGGTTTCTTTTACCTCTAACGAATCGCCGAAAGACACGGAGTTTGTGGACGGAGTATGGGGCGAAGAGCTTGTGTGCTACGGAGGCCTCAACAACGAAGGCGCGCCCGAAGACCAGGACCGTTTCTTTGAGGTTATGGCAGACGAACTTCACAGTATGGAAGCGTGCTTTTGCGGACACGATCATACAAACAGCGCCGTTGTGTATTATAAGGGCGTCATGCTTGCTTACGGGCATTCGGTCGACAATGAGGCTTACGGCGATGAGATAATGTACGTAGGGCTTCAGCGCGGCGCCACGATCGTGACGATCCATCCTGACGGAACCTTCAGCCAGGTCCACAAGAATGCCTACAAGGATTACGGCGTGGATCCCGACAAGTTTGTGCATGTCGATGTGGACAGACCCTTATATCCCGACTGGTACAGGACTTACGAAAGATAGACGAAAAGGATTTTTTATAGTTTTATGGCGGAACTTATTTTTGATATTGACGGAACATTATGGAATACCACGGGCGTGGTAGCGGGGGCATGGAATGAGGCGGTTGCCGCATCCGGCGTTGAAGAGCTTAAAGGCCTTCATATCACGGCCGATATGCTTAAAAAGGAATTCGGAAAGCCCATGGACGAGATAGCGGACGACCTGTTCGGCCCGATCGATCCCGTTAAAAAGGCCCAACTTCTTGAATTCTGCTGTAAGCTTGAGCACGAGGCGATCCTTAATAATACCGAGGACCTTGCATATGAAGGTATGAGGGAGACGCTTCATAAACTTGCAAAGAGCCACAAGCTCTATATCGTGAGCAATTGCCAGGACGGCTATATAGAGCTTGTGATGGAGAAAAACGGTCTTACGGATATTATCTCGGACTATGAATGTTTCGGGCATACAGGGCTTTTTAAAGCCGAGAACATAAGGCTTTTGATGGATCGTAACGGCATAAAAGATGCCTACTATATCGGCGATACGATGGGAGATTACGATTCTTCGGTCAAGGCGGGCGTCAAGTTCGTGTTCGCTTCCTACGGTTTTGGGGAAGTGCCCGCACCGGACTTTACGATCGATTCGCCGGCGGAGCTGCTTGAAATTGAGTTTTGAATGCACTGCAGAAGCTCGTCTGCGCTTCGCTTCGACTCGCTTCGGGGCTGCGCCTTTCAAGCACTGCCGAAGCTCGTCTGCGCTTCGCTTCGACTCGCTTCGGGGCTGCGCCGCTTCTAAGCACTGCCGCAGCTCGTCTGCGCTTCGCTTCGACTCGCTTCGGGGCTGCGCCCTATATATAAAGTCATAAAAAGAACTCGTTCCGTGCGAGCACGGACGAGTTTTTTTATTCCTTTATATGCAGTGCTTTTTTAAGAAATATTAATGAATAATTATCAGACTTTTTAAGAAACTCATATTGAATTGATTTACATAATATTGTATAATCCAAATGTTGAATATGTTATTTCAAAGATCTTTTACAATGAAAGAGAGGGTATAAAAATGACAAGATCATCAAAGATCATGACGGTCCTGGGAGCATTGGCACTTGCGATCGTTATCTTTATCGCGTTCCCCAAAACGGCATTTGCCGACGGACTTGATAAGAAGGTTATCGATAAGCTTTACGATAATGTTAATGTCGGAAAATTCCCCGACGGATCTCCGTTCTTTGTAGATGCCAGCCCCAGGCAGAATGACGACGGTTCTTACGGCGCATGGTTCACTTCATGGTCGGGCAACTATATCGGATATCTTAACTGGGATTCCGCTAAGAACTTTACCGGTATCACAAGCGGAAAGGTTATCGAAAAAGGTGTGCTTCCCTGCGATATAGCCGGTCTTTCTTTCTCGAACGGCAACTGGTATGTTGAAAGCTATTATTACTGGGAAGACCAGACAAAAGCCGTTGACCATGTAGAGATCAATCAGTATGTAAAAGATAAGGGCGGTTCATGGCCGGCTCCTCCTACATATGCAGACAAGAAGGAACAAGGTTACAAAGACGAGATCAAGCGTCAGTCAACCTCATCCAATAAGACCGGATATGTTAACATCGATGCACCCGGTGATACGGATGGAACACTTGAGTTTGAGATTTGCAAGAATCTTATGAACTCGGGCTCAAAGGTTAAGTATAACTTCTGGCAGGGCAAGAATAAGTATACCGTTGATCTTTCTTCTCAGACAGCGATCAATGCATTTAAAAATGTTACGGCATTGAATTCCGACAAGGATTCGTCAAACGATGTTTGGTATTTCGGTCCCGAATACTTAAAGGCATACTTTGGAGCAACCGTAACCGCAACAAAATAAGTAATTGAGATGTACGGTAGATCATAATTGATTTATACAGTGAATTCACATTATCGGCAGGCCTAACGGTCTGCCGATTTTTGCGTGCCGCCGAAGTGCGCCGCGCGGCTTGTGTGATATCCACACTTTTTATACTTTTTTTATAAAGAAAATGTTGACATTGAAGCAGGTAAATATTATTGTATCTTTTGTAGGTTAGCACTCACGGTAAAAGAGTGCTAATACAATTTGAAGGAGGCGGTATCATGAAGTTAGTACCCTTAGGCGACAGAGTCGTATTGAAGCAGTTAGTGGCTGAAGAAACCACCAAGTCCGGTATCGTATTACCGGGTCAGAATAAAGAGAAACCCCAGCAGGCAGAAGTTATAGCAGTAGGCCCCGGTACCGAAGAAGTTAAGATGGAAGTTAAGGTTGGCGACAACGTTATTTTCTCAAAGTATTCGGGAACAGAAGTTAAACTTGATGACGAAGAATATATTATCTGCAAGCAGAACGATGTGCTTGCAATCATTAAATAGGGAGGCATTCAGTCATGGCAAAAGAAATTAAGTACGGCGCAGACGCAAGAGTAGCGCTTGAAGCCGGTGTCAATAAGCTTGCCGATACGGTAAGAGTTACACTTGGACCCAAAGGTAGAAACGTGGTTCTGGATAAGAGCTACGGTGCACCGCTCATCACAAACGACGGTGTTACGATCGCAAAAGAGATCGAACTTGAAGATGCATTCGAAAACATGGGTGCTCAGCTTGTAAAAGAAGTAGCTACAAAGACAAACGATGTTGCCGGTGACGGTACCACAACAGCTACCGTTCTTGCACAGGCAATGATCAACGAAGGTATGAAGAACCTTGCGGCAGGCGCTAACCCGATAGTTTTAAGAAAGGGTATGAAGAAGGCTACCGACAAGGCAGTTGAAGCCATCAAAGGCATGGCACAGAAGGTTAACGGAAGCGAGCATATCGCAAGAGTTGCTGCTATATCTGCAGGCGACGATCAGGTCGGCGAGATGGTTGCAAAGGCTATGGATACAGTTTCCGGCGATGGCGTTATCACGATCGAAGAATCCAAGACAATGGAAACCGAACTTGAACTTGTAAAAGGTATGCAGTTCGACAGAGGTTATATCTCAGCATATATGGCAACCGATATGGATAAGATGGAAGCGGTCCTTGACGATCCTTACATCCTTATCACTGACAAGAAGATCTCGAACATTCAGGAGATCCTTCCTTTACTTGAGCAGATCGTTCAGGCAGGCGCTAAGCTTTTGATCGTTGCCGAAGATGTTGAAGGCGAAGCACTTACAACTCTTATCGTCAACAAGTTAAGAGGTACATTCAACGTAGTGGCTGTTAAGGCTCCCGGTTACGGCGACAGAAGAAAGGCAATGCTTGAGGATATTGCGATCCTTACAGGCGGCCAGGTTATCAGTTCGGAACTCGGTCTTGAGTTAAAAGAAGCTACAATGGATATGCTCGGCCGTGCTAAGTCTGTAAAGGTTCAGAAAGAGAATACCGTTATCGTTGACGGTCTCGGCGACAAGGAAAAGGTTAATGCCCGTATCGCTCAGATCAAGGGTCAGATCGAGACCACAACATCCGATTTCGATAAAGAAAAATTGCAGGAAAGACTTGCAAAGCTTTCAGGCGGCGTAGCAGTTATCCGTGTAGGTGCCGCAACAGAGACAGAGATGAAAGAAGCTAAGCTTCGTATGGAAGATGCTCTTGCAGCAACCCGTGCAGCAGTTGAAGAAGGTATCATCTGCGGCGGTGGCTCGGCATATGTTCATGCGGCAAAAGAAGTCGCTAAGCTTGCCGACACGCTTGACGGTGATGAGAAGACCGGTGCAAACATCGTTCTTAAGGCTATGGAAGCTCCTCTTTATCACATCGTAGAGAACGCAGGCCTTGAAGGCTCCGTAGTTGTAAATAAAGTTCGTGAATCCAAGGTCGGCGTCGGCTTTGATGCATACAAGGAAGAATATGTTGATATGGTCAAGGCAGGTATCCTCGATCCTGCAAAGGTAACTCGTACAGCACTTCAGAACGCTACAAGTGTTGCAAGTACCTTCCTTACAACAGAATCCGCAGTTGCAACCATCAAAGAGCCCGCTCCCGCAATGCCCGCAGGTGCAGCCGGCGGCATGGGAGGGATGTACTAAACCAAGCACTGCATATAAAGGAATAAAAAAAACTCGTCCGTGCTCGCACGGAACGAGTTTTTTTTATGAGTTTATATATAGGGCGCAGCCCTGTAGCGAGTCGAAGCGAAGCGTAGACGAGCTACGGCAGTGCTTGAAGTGAAAGGGCGCAGCACGGTCGCGGGTTTGGGCGCAGCCCTGTAGCGAGTCGAAGCGAAGCGGAGACGAGCTACGCTGTGCGCATAAAAAAAGCGCAGTCCGGTTGCCCGGAGCTGCGCGAAGAGAGAGCTTTTTCTATTTAGAATTTAGCGGGATGCGAATATGTAGCATATAAATCCTGTAAAAACTGTGCAAGTTTCTTCATAAGTTCCTCCTATTCTGCAGTATAAGACTGCGGTGCAAGTGATTGATAAACTCATTTGATTAAACTGTTAACAGTATTTCTTCTTTCTGATCATATAATAACCCATTGCAATAAAAAGTTAAAATACATATAATAAACACATAACGATACCTTTTGGGTATGGAGGATAATATGGAATTAAGGCATATCAGATATTTTATGGCGATCGCAGAAGAACTCAATTTTACCAAGGCTGCCGAGAAACTTAATATTGCGCAGCCGCCTTTGAGCAGACAGATCAAAGACCTTGAGGAAGAACTCGGCGCTCCTTTGTTCATACGTAAGGCTCATAATCTACAGCTTACCGAAGAAGGCCGCCTCTTTATGCAGTATGCAAGCCAGATACTTGAACTTGCCAATAAATCAATGGATGATATCGGTTCCATGAACAAAGGCCTTCACGGTAAGATATATATCGCAACGGTCGAAGGACACGGCCCTCATCTTTGGGCAACGTGGATAGGAGGATTTTCAAAGTTAAATCCCAATGTTGAGTTTGACCTTTGGACCGGTACGACCGATGAGATCGTAAACAGGATACACAGGGGGTTATGCGAACTTGCCATAGTAATGGAGCCGTTTTCCGATTCGGAAACCGAAGAGTTCAATGTATACAAAGAACCATGGGCTGCGATCATTCCCGCCTCGGATGAACTTGCATCAAACCGTTCATCCTATGTAAAGCCTTCCGAACTTATCGGTAAGCCGCTTGTCATTCCTTCAAGACAATCGAGGCTTCAGGAGATACAGTCATGGATCGGTGATGAGCCCGTACCGCTTGATGTAAAGTGCAGGGTTGCAAACCTTGCAAATGCTCTTGAACTTGCAAGACTCGGCGTGGGCATTTCGATATTTCCGTTTTCGGCCGACATTCTGGGCAAGGACGATTCGATCGTGGTAAAAAAGATCAAACATAACGATGCGATTGCGTCATATCTTCTTATAAAGAACAAAAACCGCCAGCTTTCTAAGGCGGCGGAAGAGTTTTTAAATTATATCCGGATGGGACTATGAGGGAAAAAAGTTCGTTTTCACAAACTTCACAAGGCATTATCTTCATTATCGGAGCGGGATTCTGTTTTTCCTGGATGACGTTTTTTGTGCGCCTTTCGGGAGACCTTCCCACAATGGAAAAGGCCTTTTTCAGGAATGCGGTTGCCGCGGTGGCTGCATTTTTCATGCTCCTTAGAAGCGAAGATAAATTCAAAGTTCAAAAAGGCAGCTGGCCGTCGATCGCGATGCGCTGTATCTTCGGCACGACGGGACTTGTGTGCAACTTTTATGCGATAGACAAGATGAACCTGGCGGATGCCAATATGCTCAACAAGCTTTCGCCTTTCTTTGCGATCATAGCTTCGATATTTGTGTTAAAAGAAAAAGCCAATAAGGTCGAGTGGGCCACCGTGATCATTGCTTTCTTAGGCGCATTGCTTATCATCAAACCCTCGTTTCAGATGCAGTTCGTGTACGGTCTTATTGGCCTTTACGGAGGGCTGGGCGCAGGCGTTGCCTATGTTTTTGTAAGGAAACTCGGCAAAAACGGTGAAAGAACGCCGGTGATAGTCATGTGTTTTTCGCTGTTCTCGTGTATTTTTACCTTACCGTTCGTGATCATGAACTTTAAGCCCATGGCACCGTGGCAGTTATTGTGCCTTGTATCGGCAGGCATCGCAGCGACCGGCGGACAGCTCTGTATCACTACAGCATACAAAAAAGCGGCGGCCAAAGACATTTCCGTCTTCGACTACTCGCAGATATTGTTTGCCGCCATGTGGGGATTTCTGTTTTTGGGCGAGCTCCCCGACTGGTTGAGTTTTTTGGGCTACGCCGTCATCATCGGATGCGCCGTATTTAAATGGAACTATAACAGGAAAAAACAAGAGATCTGAATTAAATCTCAACAAAAAAGCGAGTGAACCGTAAGCGATAAATCATGCTTGCAATTACATAATCGTTATTATACGCTACATATGTATGACAAATTAAAAAGCAAAGGGGAATAGGTTATGGCAGGCCTTAAAGATGTGCATTATGATGCGTTCATAAGCTACAGACATTCTGAGTTTGACAGCTTTGTGGTTGAAAATCTTCACAAAAAGCTTGAAAACTTCAAATTACCGAAATCGGTATTATCCAAGGTTAAAAGCGGAAAAACAAAGATAACGAGGATCTTTCGCGATGTTGACGAGCTCCCGCTGGCCGACAATCTGTCGGATCCCATAAGTGCGGCACTTGCCAATTCGGAGTTTTTGATCTGCGTATGTACTCCGAGATATCCGCAGTCGCGCTGGTGTATGAAGGAGATAGAAGTATTCCTTCAGACTCATCCGAGAGACCACCTGCTCGTGCTTCTTGCGGAGGATGAGCCTGTCAACTCATTCCCCGAGATACTTAACTACGTGGAAGAGGAAGCTGTAGACGAAAACGGCAATAAGGTCAAGGTCCGCAGGGAAATAGAGCCTCTTGCCGCAGATACGAGAGGAACGACCAGAAAAGAAGTATTAAAGGCAATGGATACAGCCGTCATTAAACTGGCTGCGGCTATATTCGGGCTTAATTTCGATGACCTTAAACAGCGTCATCGTGAACAGAAAATGCGCCGTATGGCTGCCATATTCGGAAGTATCGGTGCGGCTGTGCTCGGTTTTGCGATATTTGCGACATGCATGCTGGTCAAGATAAGCAGGCAGTACGATGAACTTGAAGACAGATTTGCCAATACGATGGCAACGGCTTCGCATACCCTTGTCGAAGACGGTCTTAGAAAAGATGCGGTCTATGCGGTATGGGATGTGCTCCCGGATACCGACAACGGCAAGGTAAACGGAAATGCCTTAAGCGCGCTTTATACCGCAATGAACGTCTATAAGGTAGACCCCGGATATTTCCCGGTATCAAGCTACGACAGTTATTCGCAGGTATACGATATTGACTGGACCTATGACGGCAAATATCTTCTTACCAACATAGAATATGCGATAGTGGTCTATGATGCCGAAACCGGTGAAGATCTGGGTGAGATAATGAAAGATGACGAGAATCTTTTCTCTGAGGTCTTTACCGCAAGCTTTTGCGGATCTGACGGCTTTCTTGTCTCTGACGACGATGAAGTGACATATTATAAGATCGGAAGCGAACAGGGTGAGACGGTAGGTATTCCGGCACCGTCTGTTTTGTTCAGTACTCCGGATACGGTCGTCGGAGTGGTGGGCGACAAGCTCTACGGTGTGGGAACCGGAGGCAAGGTTCTTTTTGAAACGGATATGAGCGAAGCAATCGGAAGCGGTGATTTTGCTGCCGAATACTTTTCTTTTACCGATGATCTTATAAGTCTGTGTCTTTCGGACCTCAATGACGACGGAGCGAAATACATCGTTATTGCGGACAGGTATACGGGTGAGATCAAGGACAGTTTAAAGAGCAGCTCCACTTCGGGTATCGAGGCTCAGCTCGGCGGCGAAATACTGTATATCGGCGTGAGCAAGGTCGATGATGAAACGGCCGAACAGTATACCGATGTGATCACGTACGATCTTTCGAAAGGATCGGCAGTATGGAAGACAAGGCTTGACGGTTTTGCTCTCGGTGAAGATCTTGTGGATATGCTGGTCACCGAAAACTATGTATACGTTTCCTCAACATATGATGTTGCCGCGATAAACAGAATAGACGGAAGTCTTGTTAAAGTACACACGCTGCCTCAGCCTGTCGTTACAGCCTGGCCGCAGGGCGATATAATGATAACCGTTTTGACAAATGCTGAATCCTACGCGATCGAAGGCGATTACAGCGCGGATTTTACGGATTCCTTATATGAGGTCGTTCCGAAGGAAAACATTACGGACGCCAATTATTTAAACGGCGATCTTTATTTTATGTTTGAGAGAGCTTCGTATATTTCCAGATATTCAGCCTCTGTCTCGCCAAGAGCGGAAAAGATTGATGATTACGATGTTTCCGGTCTGTACGATGATTATAAATCGGCGGATGATGAGATACTGGAGGATTCCGACGCATATAATCTGCCCATATATACCTTTGATACATCTTTCTATTCAAAGGATGAAGAGTTTATCGTCGCGATGTTCTCGGATCATACCGTAAGGGTATATGACAGAGCATCAAAGGCCAACATACTTTCATTCATAACCGAAGACGAAACATATCAAAGCGATATGTACTATAGCGAGCTGACAGGCTCTTATATAATAAGCGGAGAATTTTACTCAAGGATCCTGGATCAGAACTTTAACATCGTAAGCGTGGTCGACCGTATCGTGGGCGAAGAGGACGGCTGTTTCGTCCTCTATACAAAGGACTACATGTTCTTCAAGGTTCCTTATGTCGGATATGACGAGATCATGGATGAAACGTATAAATACCTCGACGGCTATGAACCGGAAGAAAGCGTAAAAGAAAAATACGGATTGAGATAGCACTTGCATTTGCGGAAGCATTGTGTTAGACTTATCAAGGTCTGCGTTTATGCTTTTTATCGCAGATCGGAAACCAACCCTTTCAAGGACCAGGGAGACTCCAGCCCGGCACTTTGGAAGAGGCGATTAACATTTCACCAAGGAGGAAACAAAAATGATTTCTAAGGAAAAGAAAACAGCAATCATCAAAGAGTATGCCACAAAGGAAGGCGATACCGGTTCACCTGAAGTACAGGTAGCAGTACTTACTGCAAGAATTCAGGAGCTTACCGAGCACTTAAAGGCTAACCCCAATGACAATCATTCCAAGCGCGGTCTTGATATGATGATCGGTCAGAGACGTGGCTTACTTTCATATCTTAAGAAGAAGGATATCGAGAGATATCGTACTTTAATTGCAAAGTTAGGCTTAAGAAAGTAAATAAATGGGGCGGGCTTTTGCCTGCCCTTTTTATACGCTGTTTCAAAAAGCAATCAATTTGACGGGAGACACATCGAGACCACTGACCGGCATATCGTATACGGTGTTTCGATCAGTAGTTTCGGTATCTTCTGTCAGTACACAAAAGAAAGGAGATACAGATGTATAACAATTTCACAATGGAACTTGCCGGACGTACCTTAAGCGTTGACATCAACAGAGTAGGTAAGCAGGCAAACGGCTGTGCTTTGATGAAGTACGGCGACACAACGGTTCTTTCGACAGCAACAGCTTCCGAAAAGCCCAGAGACGGGATCGATTTCTTCCCCCTCTCGGTTGAATACGAAGAAAAGGCTTATGCGGTAGGAAAGATCCCCGGAGGATTCAATAAGCGTGAGGGTAAGGCAAGCGAGAATGCTATCCTTACAAGCCGTGTCATCGACCGCCCCATGCGTCCTCTTTTCCCCAAGGATTATCGTAACGACGTAACCCTTAACAATATGGTAATGAGCGTTGACCCCGAATGCCGTCCCGAGCTTGTAGCTATGCTCGGCGCTTCGATCTCAACCTGCATTTCCGATATTCCTTTTGACGGCCCTTGCGCAATGACTCAGGTCGGCCTCGTAAACGGTGAGTTCGTCATCAACCCTTCACAGCAGCAGTGGAAAGAAGGCGACTTACAGCTTACGGTTGCTTCCACAAAGCAGAAGGTAATAATGATCGAGGCAGGTGCCAAGGAAGTTCCCGAAGAAAAGATGCTCGAGGCAATCTACAAGGCACATGACGTTAACCAGACGGTCATCGCATTTATCGAGAAGATCGTTGCAGAGGTCGGTAAGCCGAAGCACGAATACACATCCTGCGCTATCCCTCAGGAAATGTTCGATGCAATGAAAGCCATCGTAACACCTGAAGAGATGGAGACAGCGGTATTTACCGACGAGAAGCAGGTTCGTGAAGAGAATATAAGACAGATCACCGAAAAGCTTGAAGAAGCATTTGCCGATAACGAAGAGTGGCTTGCGATCTTAGGCGAAGCGATCTATCAGTACGAAAAGAAAACGGTACGTAAGATGATCTTAAAAGATCACAAGCGTCCCGACGGAAGAGAGATCACACAGATCAGACCTCTTGCGGCTGAAGTTGATATCATCCCGAGAGTTCACGGTTCTTCAATGTTTACACGCGGACAGACACAGATCTGCGATGTATGTACACTTGCTCCTCTTTCAGAGGTTCAGAAGATCGACGGACTTGATGATAACGTAACAGAGAAGAGATATATGCACCATTACAACTTCCCTGCATACTCCGTAGGCGAGACAAAAGTAAGCCGCGGTCCCGGACGTAGAGAGATCGGCCACGGTGCACTTGCAGAGAGAGCACTTCTTCCCGTACTTCCTTCGGTAGATGAGTTCCCTTATGCGATCCGCTGCGTATCCGAAACATTTGAGTCAAACGGTTCCACATCAATGGCTTCCACCTGTGCATCATGTATGTCGCTCATGGCAGCCGGTGTTCCGATAAAGAAGATGGTTGCAGGTATTTCCTGCGGTCTTGTTACAGGCGATACGGATGATGATTTCGTACTCCTTACCGATATCCAGGGTCTTGAAGACTTCTTCGGAGACATGGACTTTAAGGTAACCGGTAC
>JAEEGL015091868.1_pt1 | contig 19451 bp, 10 predicted proteins | sample 9134231 | NCBI WGS metagenome assembly JAEEGL01 (sample SAMN16246548, study PRJNA631951) | gut metagenome | biome: gut microbiome; feature: rumen; material: fiber-attached | host: Bos | place: Iran: Karaj | collected 2018-10
ATCATATTTGTCACTAACTAATAAAGATTTAGATGCTAGTAATCCAAAAATCTTTATTGAGAGAGATGAAAAAGAAAGAAAATTAATTATTAAAGATAATGGTATAGGAATGGATGAATCTGAGTTAGAAGATAACTTAGGAACAATTGCTGAATCAGGTTCATTAAAATTTAAAGAAAGCCAAGAAAAAGATAGTGAAATAATAGGTCAATTTGGAGTAGGCTTCTATAGTGCTTTTATGGTTGCTAAAAGAGTAGAAGTATTAACTAAAAAAGCAGGTAGTGAAGATGCTTATTTATGGACTAGTGAGGGAGTAGATGGGTATACTCTAGAAAAGAGTAGAAAAGACCATCCTGGAACTGAAATTACATTATATTTAAAAGATGATGCTGAGGATGAAGATTATTCAACATTCTTAGATGAATATACTATTAGAAGAATTGTTAAAAAATATAGTGATTATATAAGATATCCAATTAATATGGATGTAGAAAATAATAGATTAAAAGAAGGATCAGATAAAGAATATGAAACTTATGTGGAAGAAGTAACATTAAACTCTATGATTCCATTATGGAAAAAAGATAAAAAATCTATTACTGAAGAAGAATATAATAATTTTTATACTTCTAAGTTTATGGATAGTGAAGATCCTTTAAAGGTAATACATAATAATGTAGAAGGTTTAGTTGAATATAAATCTATGTTATTTATTCCTTCTCATGCACCATATGACTATTATTATAAAGAATACAAAAAAGGATTAGAATTATATACAAATGGTGTTCTAATAATGGATAAGTGTGAAGAATTATTACCAGATTATTATAGTTTTGTTAAAGGTGTTGTGGATAGTGATGATTTATCACTTAATATATCTCGTGAAACGCTTCAAAATGATAAAAAAGTAGTAGCAATAGCTAAATCATTAGAAACTAAAATACACAATGAGTTATTAAATATGATGAAAGAAGAACCTGAAAAATATAAGAAATTCTTTGATACATTTGGTACTCAAATTAAATATGGTGTATATGATATGTATGGTATGAACAAAGATAAAATTAAAGATTTATTAATGTTCTATTCAGGAAATAAAAAAGAATTAATTACTTTAGATGAATATGTAGCAAATATGCCTAAATCACAAAAAGAAATATATTATGCTTGTGGAGAAAGTTATGAAAAAATAGATGCATTACCACAAATAGAACAAGTTAAGAATAAAAAATATGATATTTTATATTTAACTGGTAATGTTGATGAGTTTGCTTTACAAGTATTAGAAAAATATGATGAGAAACCATTTAAAAATGTTAGTGATAATTCATTAGATTTAGAAACTAAAGAAGAAAAAGAAAATACTAAGAAAGCAAATGAAGAATCTAAAGAAATATTAGATTTTATGAAAGAAAGTTTAAATGGTGAAGTAGTTGATGTAAGATTAACAAATAAAATATCTTCACACCCTGTATTCTTATCTACACAAGGTGTTATAAGTACTCAAATGGAAAAAGTATTTAATGCTATGCCTATAGATAACAATCAAAAAGCTGAATTAGTTTTAGAAATAAATGAAAATCATCCAATTGTTGATAAATTAAAAGTTTTATATACTACAGACAAAGAACAATTAAAGAATTATTCTAAAATACTATATTCAGAGGCTAGATTAATAGAGGGGTTGCCTTTAGATAACCCTACTGAAATATCTAATTTGATATGTGATTTAATTTCAAAATAATAAAAGTGCACTGCACTTTTTTTTATTTAAGTATTGCATTTTACATTATATTTTTTTATAATTAAATCAGTATGATAGGTGAAATCATATTGTACTACTATGATTGAAAGGAGTGATTATGGCAAAGGGCGATGTCGTAGTAAAGGCAGATAGAATTAGAAGCTGGCATAAAATGGGCAAATATATTAGGCTAGCACTACTAATACTATTGCTTGTACTAATAGTGATATACCTTGTCCTAAAAGTCTTTTTCAGTGATGGTAGTTTCTCAGTATCCATTGATAACAATGACATGCTATACAGTGGTTTAGCAATGTATGAGAGCAGGAATGATCCTATGCCAAAGAGAAGATTGTCGGCCGAGGATATTCAATTTATGGATAATATTTCTATTAAGTGGCTTCCAAGCAATATTGATATAGAAGCTGAAGGCTCACATAATGGAGAAAATTATATTGCTTATACATTTTTCATTGAAAATCAAGGAGAAATAATGTTTAATTATTGGTATACTGTAGCAATGAGTGATGTTATTAAAAATGCTGATGAAGCACTTAGAATAATGATTATCACTAATACAGATAGAAAAGTATACGCAAAACCAAGTCCACTTGATGGAAGTCCTGAATGCTCTTTATATGGAGGAGTAAAAACAAAAGGATGTCAAGAAGAGACTATACCATTCAGAAATGATGGTGATGGAACAATAATTTTACAAAAAAGGTCAAACATGCAACCACATGATTTAGATCGTATAACAGTAGTTATATGGATTGAAGGTGATGATCCTGAATGTTTGAATAACTTGATTGGTGGACGTGTGAGATTAGACATGAAGATTACAGAAGAACATACTGAAGAAAGTATAAAAGATAAGGAGAGTGCTTCAAATGAGCAAAACGAATAATAGGAAAAGAAGAAATAGGTTAAGATCACTTGTATTGTTACTATTTTTAACAATTGTTATGTTATCAACAGCAACATATGCATGGTTCACTTCTAACAGAACTGTTACTATTCAAACTATTAGCGTTAATATTGCTGCAACATCTGGTTTACAAATTTCAGCAGACGCTATTACTTGGAAAGCAGTTTTATCAAACAGTGATATTTCAGGTGCTTCTACAACATATTCAGCTGCTGCTAACCATTTAGTAACTGAAATGTCACCAGTTTCAACTGCAGGAACAGTTACAAGTGGATTATTAAAATTCTACGGTGGTAGTGTAGAAGGTGACTCTGGTGGTAATATGGCCCTTACTACAAATGCATTAACAGATGCAGATGGTAAATATGTAGTTTTTGATATATTCTTAAAAACTGATGTTGCATCAAATATTTACCTACAAGGTGGTAGTGGCGTAGTAACTAAAACAGGATCTGAAGATAAAGGATTACAAAATGCTGCTAGATATGCATTTGTTAATGAAGGAAATGTTGCTGGAACTGCTCAAGGTTCAGCTGCACAAGCATTAATGAATGGGACAGCTGTTACTATTGTAGAACCAAACTATGATGTTCATACTGCAACAGGTATTTCTAATGCAACAACATACTATGGATTTACTTCAAGTACTACACCAGCAACGCCAGGTACAACAGGTGCTGCACCAGTACCATATTATGGAGTTAATGGAGCTGTTACAAATGTGGCATTAACAAGTACTAACCCTCCAGGACTACCTAGTCCAAGTGGAAACTTCTTACAATCTTGGTCATCTATTTTAAAAACAGATGCAGCTTTCAATACTACAGCTTCTGGATTTAAATATATTTCTGGAAACACTGGATCTGCTCAAGCAGGACATTATCCAGTATTATTCTCTAATTTACCCGCTGGTATTTCTAAAGTAAGAATATATATGTGGGTTGAAGGACAAGATATCGATTGCGAAAATAGTGCATCAGGAACTGATTTATCATATACAATTGTTTTAGGTCTTGATGATTATAGAGCTAATCCATAAAATATATAATTTAAACGTGCTTTTAGGCACGTTTTTTTATTGAAAAAAAGGCATGCTTTTGATATAATTTTACTATAGTGGGAGAGTAGGTTTTTGCATGCTTAAAAGTATATTGAAAAAACTTAAAAACAACAAAATCTTAGTATTAATAGTACTTGTTGTTTTTGCGTTGAACATTGTTATTTTCTACAATACTTTCTCAGAAAAAACATCTTCTACAATATGGGATGGAAGTATAGCAGAAAGCTTTACTAGTGGAACAGGAAATATAAATGATCCATATGTTATTAGTAATGGATCTGAACTAGCATATTTCTTCACTCTTATTAATGGTAAAAATTATTTAGATTATTTTAATAAATATTATGTTTTAGATAACAATATAGATTTAGATGGCAGAGATTTCTCATTTGCAAAATCTAATAAACCATTTAGTGGTTATATAGATGGACAAGGTTATGCTATTTTCAATTTTAAAATATCTAAAAAATATTATGATGAAAAAGATAATACACATAATTATAGTTTAATAAATCATTTAAAAGGAGCTACAGTTGAAAATCTTAATATTAGAGATGTAACTATTGTTCTTGGAGAAGATATCAATGTAATTGATTATGTTGAAGAAAATGCCACTATTGAAACTAATGAGACAATTGAAAAGAATGAAACTATTGAAGTAAATGAAACAGTTGAAACAAATGAAACAATTGAGAAAAAAGAGACTAAAGAAGACATTAATCAAACAATAGTAGAAAAGAATGAAACTAAATTAGATAAAAATGAAATAATTGAAAAGAATGAAACAAAAGAGGATACTAAAAAAGAAGAAACTAAAATTGAATTAAATTCTACTATAGAAGATAAAAATGAAACAAAAGAAGAGACTAAGAAGATTGAGACTAAATCTAAAGATAATATAGTTGAAACAAATGAAACAGAAGAAACAAATGAGACATCATATATTGTTAATTACAATGTAAGAAGAGTTAATAATGAAACTATTGAAGAAAATAATACAGTTGAAGATAAAATTGAAAAAATTAATGTTACTGGAAGTTTATTTAAAAAAGCAGAAGCATCAACTATAAGAAATATTAGTATCAATAATATTAAAATTGAATCTAAATTGAATGATTATTATGATTCAAAAACATCATTAGTATTATTAGAGGATATTGATGATAATGAATTATTTAATATTAATGTTAATGGGAATAGCGATTTAAAAGATACAACTCAATTAATAAATAATTATGAAAATGCAGTTATTCATAATATTTTATACACAAATAATGAGTTACGTGTACTAAATAATTATAAATTAACAGATAGCTTCTATAAATATACACCTAAGGATGAAGATGTTGATATTGATAATAATATTCCATTAAATACTTTATTAGCTACATTAAATGAAGAATCTGAAGTTGAATGGTCTTATTCTAATGGAATGTTTAGATTAATTAATACTGGAGTAGATTTAAGAAAGATGAATATTAGTTCTCTTAAATTAAGAGCAACTGCTCCAACTGGACATGCTTCTGGAATAGATACAGAGAATCATATAGTGTATGTTAATAACTATACAAGAGATTATAATTATTACATGGGATTAAATTATACATATTCTGATGATGCTAGGGTTCCAACTAAAGTTAATAAAAATATTTATAATGATAATAATTTAGTTTATGTTGAACTTGATTATATTGGAACTGATGTAGATGGTGATTATACTGGATATGTATCAGCAACAGAAAGACAAAATAAATTTGTTTATTATGTTGTTACTCCAGTTGTAGAAGTTCTTGGTGAAGATGTAGTTAAAATTGAATTAATAGATAATCCATTTGCAGATAGACCTAGTGGTAGATCATTTAATGGATGGGTTACTAAAGACTCAGATTCATTAATAAAATTAAATACTGATACATATACAAGATATATTGAAATACCTGTTACATATGGTAATGATGGTGAACCTGAAGCCATGACAGTAGAAATATATGCTTCATGGACAAGAGAACATTATGGAGAGTTAAGTGGTTCTTTCCCAACTTCTGCAATTGATGATTTAGATGAATATGGTCCTCATTTAATAAATGAAGTAGAATTAGTAGGACCAGATATGTCAGATTATTACTACTATGGAGGCCACTTAAATAGAAGAGATTATTATCCATCAGGTTCTTATACAGAAACAGGTACTTATATTTCTGTTTTATCTTTTACAAGATGCCAAAGTCAGTCTGGTTGTGATTATTATTATTCAGCACCAGCTACATATAATTCATCTTATGATTATTATGATTTAGTTAATAATCAAATGGTACCATATGATCCACCTGTTACAACAGTTGTTGATTATGTAGTACCTCTTGGTAAATCAGTAGCAGGTTATTATAGAAAAGTTAATAGTATTCCAAGAGGAGATAATTATAGTAATTACTATTATTCTTATTCTGGAAGTAATTCATCAAATACACATCCACTATTCTATAGTAGAGATGATCAAGTATGTAATACAAATGGTGGATGTACAGTTACTAATAACCAAATATATGAAATGATTCCATATTATGATGAATATGGTGTTCCAAATGTTTCTACTGAAGGCGGAGAATACTATTATTTAGCAACAAGAGATACCAATATTTTAAGAGTAACTGGAAATATATCAAATATTTGGGGAAGTAGTTATACAAAGCCATTTACTTTAACTGGATTATGGAATAATACACAACATACTTATACTTGGGATACTTCTGATACTAGAGGTTATGCTCGTACTGATTTAAGAATTGAACATATTAGAATGAATAGTGAGTTTACTCCAATTAATAATGATACTAATAGAAACTATAATGCTTATGGAGTAATACATGCAGGATATAAAAATGTTAAATTAGGTAGAGGAATTACTAAATCAAATACCAATTATACAACACTTAATGCTGTTGCTGGTAGTTTTGGTGGTTCAACTACAAATATGGATACTGGTACTACACCAATTAAATACAAATTAATAATTGAATCTGGTTTTTATAATCAATTATCATTAACATCACTTGCTAATGCTAGTGGAACAGCATATGTTGAAGCTCAAGGCATTTATGGTTGTGATTATGATAGAGTAAATAATAATGATAACACAAAATTAAATGTAAGACATAATGCAACAGGATCTTTAGCAGGTACTATCAGAAGTGGAAATAGTGATAGAACTGTTCCAGCACTTACAACTATTGTTAAAAGTGGTGTGTTTGGAAGTAATAGATATACATATACAACAGGTATATATATTGGTGGTTTAACTGCTGGTACTCATATGTCATTAAGAATGGGTATTATTGAAGGCGGTTCAATTTATAATTTAATAGGTGGTCCACTTACAGATTCTGGCAATGAATATTACAATGATTCAATATTCTATATAAAGGGTGGTTCTACTGATGTAGTAATCGGTGGTGCTGGAAGAACAGCAACATATGGAAATAGAATTGTTCAAATGACTGGTGGTACAGTTAGATATGCAATATTTGGTGGATCTAATGGTATTGCTGGAGAAGATGGTGGTACTCAAACAGCAACACTATATGGTGATTCATATGTTTATGTAGGTGGTACTGCTGAAGTTGGAACAGAAACTTTAGTAAATAACAATAGTATAGAAACAAATTCACAAGTTGAAGCAGGTAGTGTATTTGGTGCTGGTAATGGTAACAGTACAAATAAAGAACTTGGTTCAGTTTATAACTCTACAATAATAGTAGATGGTTCTGCTACAATTAGAAGAAACGTTTATGGTGGTGGAAACTATGGTGCTGTTGGATATGAATCAGATGATCCATCACAAACTACTACTATTAAAATTTTAGGTGGTACTATTAATGGAAGCGTATATGGAGCAGCAAATAATAATGGTGCCGGAGGAGTTGTTACTCGTACAGTTGAAGTTGATAGAGTAACTGGTGTAAGAGCAGCCGATAGACAACAATATATCAATCAAGGTTATACATGTACTCGTACTAGTGGTAATGGTAATAATGCTAGATATACTTGTGTACTAAATAGAACAGAAGAAACAGATATACCTACTAATATTAGTATAAGCATGAGTGGTGGTACAATTGGTGGAAGCATTTATGGTGGTTCTAAAAATAAAGGAACTGTTCGTGGAGATACTACTTTAAGTATAGTTGGTGGTACTGTATCTACTGATGTATACGGAGGTGGAGAAGGTGGTTATACAAATGCAAATAACCCAGGAACTTTCGTTACAGGAAATGTAAATATAACTATAGGTGATACATCTGTTAGCACTTCACCTACAATTAGTGGAAGTGTATATGGTGGTAGTGCTTATGGTACAGTAAATGCAGGATCAACTGGACAAACAGATAGTACTAAATCAGTAAATATAACACTTAATAAAGGAAATGTAGTTAATAATATATTTGGTGGTGCTAAAGGTAGTTCAACATTTACACCATATGTTTCAGGAAATATAACTGTTACAACTAACGGTGGTACTGCTACTAATGTATATGGTGGATGTGATATAGCTGGTAAACCTGCTGGAACATCAGAGGTTATATTAAATGGTGGTACATTTACAAATGTATATGGTGGTGGAAATCAAACATCACTTGATTATACAAATGTATATTTAAGAGGAGCAACCGCAGGAACTATATATGGTGGTTCTAATCAACTTGGTGATGTATTAATTACAAATGTTAATATAGAATCAGGATCTGTTGGTACAGTATATGGTGGAAACAACAGTGGTGGAACTTGTGGTATTGCTAAAACAACTGTAAAAGGTGGTTCTATTACTACTGCTTTATATGGTGGTGGTAATGAAGTTTATACTACTGAAACTGATGTTAGAATTCAAAATGTTTCAAATACTGTTCCTGCAGTATATGGTGGAGGTAACTCAGCTGGTGTTGGAACATCAAGTGTTAAATTATTATCTGTTAACTCAGCAAATAATATAAATATTACAAACGTATATGGTGGTTCTAACCAAACTGGTAATGTTACAACATCAAATGTTGAAATAAACCATGGTACTATTGGAACTGTATATGGTTCAAATAATGCTGGTGGTAAAACTGTTACAGCAAACGTTACAGTAAATAATGGTACAATCACTACATTATATGGTGGTGGAGATTCAGCTCAAACAGATAATACAGATGTTAGAATAATTAATGGATCATTTACTAATGTATATGGTGGAGGTAAAGGTTCGGGGGCTGTTGTAAATCAAAATACTTCAGTTTTATTCAATGGTGGAACTGTTTCAAATAATTTATTTGGTGGTGGAAACGCCGGAGATGTTGATGGAAATACAACTATTACAATTAATAGATCTTCAAATACTACAAGTATTAAAAATGTATATGGTGGTGGAAATCAAGCACCTGTTGCTGGAAACACTCAAGTTACACTAAATAATGGAAATATTACAGGAACATTATTCGGTGGAGGAAATGAAGGAGATGTTGAAGGAACAACAACATTAAATATTAATGGTGGAACTGTCAATTTAGTATATGGTGGAGGAAATGCCGCTGATGTTGATGAAAACTCAACAATTATTATGACAGCAGGAACAATTACTACTAACTTGTTTGGTGGAGGAAATGAAGGTGCTATTAAAGGTAATACTTCTATTACTTATAGTGGTGGTACTGCTGCTACTGTATTTGGCGGAGGAAACCAAGCTGAAGTAGAAGGAAATACTACTATATTAATAGATGGTGGTTCTGTTTCAACTGGAATATATGGTGGAGGAAATGAAGGAACAATTCTTGGAAATACAAATGTCTCAGTAAATCATTCACCAAATCAAATTCCATTTATATATGGCGGTGGTAATTCTGCTGGAGCAAATAATACAACAATTACTGTAAATGAAATTATTAATGGAAATAATAATATAAATATTGGAAACATATATGGTGGTTCTAACCAAGCTGGTAATATAAATAATACAAATATTACAGTTGATACTGGTGTTATTGGAAACATATATGGTGGTAATAACGCTGGTGGTGTATCTGATAATACGAATATAACGTTCAATGCTGGAAGAGTAGGTACTATATATGGTGGAGGAAACCAAGCTGAAGTTAATAATACTTCTATTGTAGTTAATGGAGGTATTATAGAATCAGTATTTGGTGGATGTAATGCAGCTACTACTAATGAAGATACTAATGTAACAATTAATGGTGGAACTTACTCTGCTAATGTATATGGTGGTGGAAATGTTGGTACAGTACTTGGTGATACTCATGTAGTATTGTTATCAAATACAGGTTCAATTCCAAATGTATATGGTGGAGGAAACCAAGCTGGAGCTGCAAATACATATGTAAATATTAATTCATCAGGAAGTGGTAGTGTTACTGTAACAAACCTATATGGTGGATCTAATAGTGCAGGTGATATTACTTCAACTAATGTAACTAAAAACGCTGGTACTGTTACTAACTTATTCGGTGGTAATAATGCTGGAGGTACTACTACAACAACAAATGTTGTAATAAATGGTGGAGATGTTTCTAATAACTTATTTGGTGGAGGAAACTATGCTGAAGTAGGAAATTCTAATATTACACTAAATAATGGAACAATTCAAAGTATTTATGGTGGCGGAAATCAAGCACAAGTTACTGGAGATACTGAAGTTATAGTAACAGGTGGAATTGTTCTAGAAAATGTATTTGGTGGAGGAAAATTAGGAGAAGTATTAGGAAGTACTGATGTTCTTGTTAATAATGGATTAGTCAGTGGTAGTGTATATGCTGGTGGAGATGGTAATACAGCAATTGTATACGGAGATACTACTGTAAGTATTGGTGGAAACTCTGCAATAGGAAACTCATCATGTACGCTACTTAGTTCATGTTCTGTATTTGGTGGAGGAAATGCTGCTAAAACAGGTACTGAAAGTGATGATACATCAAGAGCTATAGTTAATATTGCTGGCGGAATTATATATGGAAATGTATATGGTGGAGCTAATACATCAAAAGTATGTGGAACAACAGAAGTTAATATTGGAGCAGATGTTACTACAACAGCTTCATTAACAAAAGCACCAATTCATATTCATGGAACTGTGTTTGGTGGTGGTGAAGCTAATGCTAGTGGATCTGAATTATACGACTGGACATTCATCAGTGTATCAAACGGAATAGATGTTAACATAGATGGATTAAATTATGACCTAGTTATAGATGGTTCAATATTTGGTAGTGGTAATGCTTCTACTACAACAGGTGTAAGTACTATAACTATTAATAACTTTGGTCAATATAATGCACCTAAAAAATGTGTATCTATTCAAAGAACTGATTTATTAACAATTGATAATTCTGCAATTGCTTTATCAGGAGCAGCCGATAGAACAAATGACTACTCTGATGTAGAATTTACTCTATCATTGATTGAAGAATTAGATTTAATGAATAATTCAACATTATATTTAGAAACTGGTACTAATATTGTTAAGAAATTTAAGAGTTTAACTGGAAGTGGAGCAGTAGCTGCTGTTCAAATAGACAGTGATGGTAAAACAGTTACTAAGAATGTTGATAATAGAATATATGTTATTTCTGGTAAAAATATTAACATAGCAAGAAATGCTAATGTTTCTACTCCAGGTGAAGTAACAGGTATGACATTCTTCGGAATGTATAAATATAATGCAGATGGAACAGTTAACCCTGGTATTTATGATAAATATGATTTTGATGATACTTTGGATTGGGCTGGAGTATTTGCAAGTGGTTCTTATGTTCTAGGACTTCATAAAACAAATCATGATATAGAAGTTGATGGTTTCTATACAAATGTTATGGATGAAGATACATCTACAAATATAATAGAATATATTGAGCCAGTGCCACCTGCTAGTGCAGAATATATGTGGATAGTTGGAAAGAGTATTATTTCTTATGAAATATCTTTAGTAGCATCTAAATATTCAACATTAGGTACTACAGAGTTACTATTAAGAGACTTTACTTTACCAAATACATCATTTGAAATACTATCAGTTGATTATGGTATGTTAGAAGAAAATGTAACATTAACTGATAAAAATAATGTACCTAGAGTTACTCAAAATGAAAATGAGGCTGACTCATTAATGGCTCTAAGTATGGAAACAAGTAACTCTGGTTGGTTAGTAAATGGTTATACTGAATTTAGAAATAAACCAACTGAAGAAACATATGGTACGATTAATTATATTGGTGGTAATAATACATTAACACCATCATTACTATTCTGTTTACACCATGCTAAAAATATAGCAACAGCTGGTGATATGGGTAGTATAACAATTCAATTATTAGCTGTAACTCAGATAAATGATTTACAAAAAGAAACAGATAGACTTGCTATTACAATTAATCTATCTAGAGTTTTATATACAACAGCTGATTATGAAGGTGCGATGACAGCAGGACGTAAATATGAATTATTTACAAGTACTGCTACAAATATTACATCTTCAGCATCAATAAGTGCATATTTTGCATTATTTAACTCAGGAACTTCAGTTTATAGAGAAGGATATTATAGAACACTTGTATCTAATTATGTTTTGCCTTTAGGAACTAAGATTACAATGTTAGATTTAAGTGGAGATCATGTGGATTATTATTATCACGTTATTAGTGCTAGTGATGTTGCAAATGCGCAGCAGCAATTAAGTACACAGGGTGATATTCAATATCTTCTATCGATGTTTGAAGTTATGGGAGCACAAAATAGTGGTGTATATTATGATGATGCTCTTAAAAATGATGAATATTTTGATGAAAATGCAACAACGTGTGATGAAGAATTTATATTTATATTAGACTTTGATGATACTACGATAAATCAAGATCAATTAGGATGTTCTTTATTAATAGAGATGCTTGATGAAAATGGAGATACTGTTAATACAGTTTTAGGTCCACAACAAGGCAACTTAGTATATAATATTTATGCTAATAAAGATGCTTTAATTGATATAGAAGGATCATTAGATGATGATGTTATTTATAGTGGTGAATCTGTAACAATGGATGTAACAGTTGATTATACTCAAAGTCAAACAGCTGGTGTTGTTGTATATGATACACACTTATTTGATCAAAAATTAGGTATTAAGATATCTATTATTAATGAAGATGACGAAGTAGTAACTGGAACATCTTTATTAGGTTTATACTATACTATTGGTGAAACTAAATATTATCCAAATATAGATGGTACAACAAGAATTAAGATTGCTGATAGAGTTGATAGTGTAGAAAAGTGGATAGTATTAAATACTAGTACATCTAAACTAGCAACAGGCAATTATAAAATAAGAATAGAATCTTTTGGTTCACCTGATGGTATTTACTATGGTCTTAATTCTTCAGATGTGGTAGAATTAGATATAGAAATAATAAATGAGATATATGGACTTGATGCAACAGTAAATCCAGAAGAGATGATTATTCACAGTGATACTGGATTAAATGCAAATGATACTAATGAAACTACATATGTATTTAGTTACAATTCTGGTTTAACTAGCCCAAGTATTCATGTAAAAATGTATAGAAGAGATTATACTGAGGAAACAACAACTGAGTATAACTTAGTTGATGCAGCAGATTTCTTTAGTAGTAGTTTACAATCTACTAGTGTAGAAAATGAGTATTTAATCATTAATAATCCAGTTAATTTAAGTTCGTATACATTTACAACTAAAGAAGGATTATTAACAGGTACTTATAAATTAGAATTTATATTATATGATACCGACTCGCCGATTGGATCGATAGAGAAGTTTATTATTATAAAGTAGGAAGGATGATAAAATGAAAGAACTAACAAATAAAGAATTATTAGAGACATATGAATTATTGAAGAAAATCATTAAATCATTAGAAAAGAGCAAGGAGGAGGTTACTCATGACTGATAAACTCCAAAAAGAATTTGATGAAATTACTGCAAATTTAGAAATCCTTCCTACTAATAATGCTAAAAATGTAGAAAAATACATTGAATATATTGATGGTTATCTTAAAAAGTACCAAGAAATGTTTAAAGATGCTGAAAGTGAAATAAATGCTAGATATAGTGAAACATTAAGTAAATATTCAACATTAAAGTTTGAAGAAGGAAATATAAGTATTAATTATGGTTCATTTAAATTATCTGATAGTAGAGTACAATCAGATGAAAAGATGAATTTACCATACTTATTCTATAAATTAAGAAATTCAACAAGTCAAAATCTTCAAGAAGTTAATAATATTATTTTTGAAATACAAGATAGTTTTAAAAGTACTGGAATTGCACTAACAGAAAAAGATTTTGATATATCAGAAAATGTTAATTTGTATATGAAAACATTATTATCAAATAGTGATGTTATTCAAGATGTATTTAATAATATTTTCTGGAAGACTTCTAATTTACTAGGACAAATAGAAATAAATTATAGATATTTATATAACAAACATAAGAATAAGATAGATGAATATTATAAACAAAAGTATGCTAATTTTGATTACGATAAGTATTTAAATTCTCATAGAGATTTGGTTACTTCAAATGATTTAGCTAAACATAGTAGTTTAAAATATATATATGATTTATTTATGAATGGAACTTATGAAGTAGAAGATTTTGTAAGTGAAAGTAGAGTACAAAACTTATTTAATAAAATACTTGCTGATTCAACATCAGAAAGAAATTATGAAAGTTTAATTAAATTAAAAAGTTCACTTATGGAATATAAAACATATTTAGACTTTGATTATATAATTAAAGATTTTAAAGAATTATATTCTCATAAAAATGAATATAAAGATTTATTTAATAATAAATTAAAAGATATTAATAAAAAAGAGTCAACTATTATAGGACTTAATAAGAAATTAAATAAAACAGGTTTATTTAAACTTAATAAGAAGAAAAGAGATGTTGTTCTTACTGAAAGAAATAAAATTATTGATGAATTAATCAATGATTATAAAGAATTAGATGAGTTAAGAATAAAAGATTACATATATAATTATGTAACTCCAGAAACTAGTTTATATAATATATTAGTATTTACATCATATAATTTAGTATATTTTGTTGGTTTACTAGAAAAAACAGGTGAAGAAATAAATGTAGAAATAGTAAATAATAATATGACTAAATTACAAAAATACTTATATGATTATCATAAAGATATTATTAATAATATATATATTGAAGAAGATAAACAAATGGATAAAATCATTGTTGAAATGTATAAGAGAAATAGCATTGTATTATCTGAAGAAGATATAAGTGCTGATAATATTAGTAAATATCTTGATAGTGTTAATAAATTAATAGTATATTTTGATGTATATACTGTTATGCTTAATCTAAAAGATGTTGATTTTATATTAAAAGTACCAAATGTACTTAAAAAATAGGTGAGGTAGAGATGAAGAAAGTATTAGATTTTTTTAAAGGAACAATTATTACAATATGGGTTTTTATAGCAATAGTAACAACTGCATATTTAATATTCTTTAATGATTTTAGTGTAAGTCAAATAGGAGATTATTCTATATTTATTGTAGATAGTGAAAGACTTGAACCTGAATTTAAGAAGAATGATATTTTAGTTGTTAAAAAAGCAGCTGAAGGAACTTATAAAAAAGGAGATTTTGCATTTTTCTATATAGATACAGCTACAGATGGAAATTATATTAATTATGCTGAAATAACTGAAATAGATGTTAATGATCATGCTGAAGATACATTCCATTTTGGAGAAAAAGATGCAGTATCTTATGGTAGTTTAATTGGTCCTGTAAATGGAACTATTAAATATGGAAAAGTAGGAGCAGTTTTAAGAATATTCTCATCTAGAATAGGATTCTTATTCTTAATTATTTTACCTACATTATTTGCTTTAGTTTATGAAATATTCTCAATTGTTGAAGAAGCAAAAGCTGAAGCAAAAGCAGAAGCTAAGGCAGCAGCCGCAGAAAGTGAGAAAAATGAAGGATAACTTCAAAACAATTATTTGGTTATCAGTTTTAATAATGGTTATAGCATCATTTATTGTTTTTGCTGACACTTTGGCATTATTTGAAACAAATGCCACTGGAGAAGCAAGTATGGATATAGGTAAATGGATTGTTAAAATTAGTAATGTAGATATTACTAATGGATATGTACAAAACATTGTTATTGATAACTTTATATATGAAGCTAATTCTAATGTTGCTGCATATAAAATAGCACCTGGAACAAGTGCGTATTTTGATTTGGTTGTAGATGCTACTGAGTGTGATGTAGCAGTTAAATATGATATTACATTTAATTTTGATCAAGTTGAATATGCTGATAATATAGGTTTTAGTGTTGAAGAAGTAGGTGGAGATAGTGTTGTTAGAACAGCTGCTAATACTTACTCAGGTATTATTGATTTAGAAACAATAGAAGATGAAGAAGTTGTAACTCTTAGAGTATCAATGAATTGGAATAATATTGAGAGTTATAATGCAAATGACACAGTTTTAGGTTTAGAAAGAGATAGTAAACTTGCATTACCTATAACAATTAATGCAATTCAATATTTAGGTGAAACATTAACACCTTATGATCCTACTAATCTTTCCGGAAATGGTGTATTTACATTTGTTAATAGAGCATCTTCAAGTACAGTAACTGTTGGAGATGTTATAAATATTACTAATTATGGTAATTTCTATGTTTTATCAACAAATTCAGCAACAACAAAATTATTACCTTATTATAATGTTAATGTAGGTCCAGATAAAATAACTACATTAGGAAATTATGATCAAAATTCAAATTTAAAGGATGGAAGAGGACAAGTAATATTTTCAAATAGTGATTATTGGTCTTCAGGCGTAGGAACAACTTATCCAGGAAGCAATGGAGGAGGACCATATCCATATGTATTTGATAATAATAGCAATTTACATCAATATACTACTGGATATGCAAATATTTTCTCAACATTAGGATTTACTGGTGTAAATGTTAAATTATTATCATATGAAGAAGCTACAAGCTTATATAACAATAATAGTAATTTAGCTTGTGGATCAACGTTCTGGCTAGGTTCTTCAAGATATGGAAGTATTTATATTCTTGAAGCAGCAGCAACTTGTGAAATTAAGGCAGTTGTTTATAGTTCTGCTTCAGGTAGAGGATTTAGACCAGTTGTATCAATAGATACAGATAATTTACTATAAAAATATAGGAAGGGATAATATGTCAATTGTAAAAAAAGGATTAAAATTAATCGTTGATATTTTAACATTTGTTGTTTTTTTGGTACTTATTGTTATAATTTTTTCAAAATTTAAAATGATGGTATCTGGAAACGATTATTTTGAAGTGGCAGGATATTCTATATTTGCAGTTAAAACTGGTAGTATGGCACCTGCTATTAAACAAAATGATGTTATTATTGTTAAATCACAAGATTATTATGAAGTTGATGATATTATCACTTTTAAAGAAGGCAAAGATTATATTACACATAGAGTAATATCTGTTAGAGGACATGATATTATTACACAAGGTGATGCGAATAATGCTAAAGATTCATCTATAACAGATGATGTAGTGATAGGAAAAGTAGTTAAAGTATTCTCAAATATGAGAATATGGCAAAAAATATTCACAACACCAAAGATTATTATTATGATTTTTGCTACATTAATACTATTTGATATAGCAATATCATATAAAGGTATTAGAAAAAAACAAAATATTAAAATGGTTGATAAAATTAGAGATGTTTCTTTTGAAAAGATACTAAGTATTGAAGATGCACCTAAATTAACTAAAAAAGAAATTAAAACTTTAAAGGATAAGACTAAGAAAGTTCAAAAGGGTGAAGATGTTAAATTTGATAAAAAAGAGAAACAATTTATTAACTATACTATAAGATTAGATTTAGGTGAACTTAGAAAAGAAATAGATGAAAATGTTAATGGAGAGGATTAATGGTAAAAAACTTTTTAGAAAGATTTGATACACAAAGATTCATATTTGTGGGTAAAATTATATTAATTTTACTTGCTTGTGTTATTATCTTTAATTTAGTAGATAGAACAAATACTAGATATGAATCTGAAGCAAATGTTAGTGCAGAAGCAAGTGTAGCTTTCTTTGTAATTGATCAAGGAACATATGAAGGATCAATTTCTTTAACAGGCCTTGAACCAAGTACTAATCCTTTTTATTACACATTTTATGTAAGAAATTATGATGAAAATGGTTATAGAACTGATGTTAATCTAACATATGATATAAAGGTAGAAACAACTACTAATCTACCTTTAACATATGAAATTATTAGAAATCAAAGTTTTAGTGGTAGTTATACAAACTTATTAACAGGTTTTACAACTAGACAAGATGATAATGATGTTTACTATAAAACATCTAATATTTTAGGCACTTATAACTTTGGCCATGCATCAAATCAAGTTGACCAATATACTATTAAAGTTAACTTCCCAATTTCGTATAAAGATTATCCGGAATACCAAGGAAGTATCGAGTTATTTTCAATCATTATTAATGCAACGCAAGTTGCATAATCTTTTTTTATATGCTATAATTTTTATGATTGGAGAATAGGCGAATGAAGAAGAAAAAACTAATCATAATGATAATTATTATTTGCATGATAGTTATTCCTTTTAGTTTTACTTTGGGCCGATATATTACTGAAAATATAAGGGATTATATTATGGAGACCAATCATTTCTTCTTCAACAGCGACAAATTGAAAGAAGGAGGCATTACCTATGAAGTTAATAACTGGGGTGGTGCTGATGTATTTGAAATTCAATTTGAATTAAACAATCACAAAAACAATATCTTAACTAGTGAAGGTGATATTGAATATTCATTATCATTAGAATATGATGCTAATGACACTATTTGTAGTTTAAGTAGTACAAGTGGAACTATTTATGAAGCAGAGAAAACAGATGATTTTACTTTAACTGTTACTCCAAGAAGAGTATTTAATGATGAAGAATCTGTTTATGTTACAGTTAATGCTGTTTCATCAAGCCCATATGTTCAAGAATTAAGTGCTACTTATATTATTACCGTTGGTAAAAGAGGTATTTCTTACGAAATAAATGATAGTGTTAACTCACCATATTTAATGTTTTCTATTACTAATGCGATAGATACATATGTAGTTAGAACTGCATTTTCTGGTCATCCAGTAGGATCTATTGTAACATCAAGTGAATATATTGGATTATCACAAGAAAATAAAGATAAGTGTGCTTCACAAGTAATAACACTTTCTTGGAATCCTCAAGATGTAGTAATAGATACAACAAGTAGTATTGTAACAAGTAGTTCTTCTTCTTTTACAACATCTACTTATAATGGAATATCATATATTAATTCTATAACTTTCCCAGTTGATATATTAAGTAGTACGGAAGTAAGATTTTATAAGTGGGATGTTACTAAAAACTATACTTATCCATTTGTATACCCATCATCAATAGTAACATTTAATGCTTCCTAGGAGGAAATATGGATTGTATATTTGAAGAATATATAAAATTTGTTGAAAATTTCCTTATTAATTACTTTAAATTATTATTATCAGGGGAGTATGAAAGAAGTTTGATTAGACCTTTCATTAATAGATATATAGATGTTA
>JAEEGL016196256.1_pt1 | contig 19450 bp, 20 predicted proteins | sample 9134231 | NCBI WGS metagenome assembly JAEEGL01 (sample SAMN16246548, study PRJNA631951) | gut metagenome | biome: gut microbiome; feature: rumen; material: fiber-attached | host: Bos | place: Iran: Karaj | collected 2018-10
ATGTTTCAACTTTTTCTCGCTCTCTCCTTGATTTATTTTTTTCGGGATGTAGATTAGTCATTCACTTCTCTTTCCCGGAGAGATGGCTGAGTGGTCGAAGGCGGCGGTCTCGAAAACCGTTAACGGGCTTGCTCGTTCTGGGGTTCGAATCCCCATCTCTCCGCCATTTTTAGCCTCAAAAATCGCAATTTTGCCCCATTTTGCCCCACTTTGCACGGGAAATGTGCTTTTGCGTGTCATATCGTAGCGTATCCTGTTTTCTCTCAAACAGAGGTTTCAAATGTCAAGAGAAAAGAAGGTCGCACCGGTGAAACTTGCTGCAGGTTCCATCAGAAGAAGAGGTAAAAACGGCTGCTTCGCCTATCGCTGCCAGGTCAACGGCAGAAGAACGGAAATTTCCCTCCAGACAAAAGACTATCACGAAGCCTTGAAAAAGGTCGCCGAACTTGTTCCGATCACACAGGCCCGGACTGCTGAAGTTGTCGCGGCTCATGTCAACGAGGCTCGGGGATGCGCGAAACTGGTGACCGATCTGGCACTGACGGATGCATGGTCGAAATACGAACAGCATCCGGATCGTGCAATGCCGCATACGGCCAGCGAACAGCTTGCCTACCGCACAAGTTTCATGGAGTTTGTTGATTTTGCAATTCGTGCCCGGACAAAAGAAGAACGGCAAAAACTCATTCAGCATACGCAAATCACTTTGCTGCGGGAAGTGACACCGGCCGTTGTCGCTGAATACGCCGCATATCTCCGCCGTCAGCCGCTGGCAGTGGACACGCATAATCGCAAACTTAAACGGATCAGGAAAGTGCTTTCTGTGCTGAAAGAGTATCATGGCGGAGAAGATCCATTCAAGGCCAAATCGATATTCCGGAAAGAACGCGAGGAACAGGATGCGATCGTCCGGCGTCAGGCTTTTACGAAAGAGGAAGAGCTGCGTCTGCTGGAGGAACTGCGCGCTCCGAGTCGCAGACTGATAAACAAAGAAGAAATCCGGATCGTTTACACCATCGGGATGTATACGGGACAGCGTTTGAAGGATTGCGTACTGCTGCAATGGCAGAATGTCGATTTGCCTCACCGCAGGATTTACGTCAAACAGTTCAAAACCGGTAAGGAGGTTTCCATTCCAATCGCTCCGCAGCTCTATGATGCCTTGATGGAGGCATGGCAATGGAAATGCAACCAGTATGTCTGCCCCAAGAGCGCTGAACGCTACAACAAGACAAATGCAGAAGGGAAAAACGTAGGCAATAATCTCGTGGATATAGATGTCCTGCGGGTGATCCGCTGGATCGGTCTGGAACCTTCGGTCTCGGTTCCCGGACGCAAGAAGAAAATGACGATTTACGGTTTCCATTCCCTGCGACACAGTTTTGCGAGTTTCTGCGCCGAGGCAGGCGTTCCGAAAGCGGTATTGCTGTCGATCCTTGGAACTGATTCCGAAATTGCGGACAAATATTATACGCATGTCGGCAACGAAGCGCAGGAAAAAGCAATTGCGGCTATCAGCGGGACGGTTTTTGAAAATCCCGACAAGGCAAAGTTACATAGGGCCCTGGAATTTATAAACCAAATCGATGGCCCATTGCCAGGCTGTATGTTTCGGTTAAGAGAAATCCTGATGGGGGCATGACGAACAAAAGGTCAACCCCGATGAATCGAATCAAACCGTTCATCGGGGTTGACCTTTTCAATATCTGGATCTTACTCCTTTTCGTATGGCTCGACTTCCGGCAGATTCAACAGATATTCGATGACATCCGTATTTCGATAGCGGACCGCGGTCCCGACCATTCTTCGCCGGAAAGGGAATGTGCCATCCCTTTCCAGATTCCGGAAATGAGAAAAACTCACTCCAAGCAGCTCTGCCGCCTGCTTTTGGTCGATTAGTTTCGGCAGAATATCCGGGATCAGTTCTCCTTTTTGCGACAGATGACGCAAGTTTGCCATCAATTCATTATATTCGGGTTGAGAAATGACCCCACGTTCCACAATCGGGGAGAGAAGACGTCCGACAAGTTTAACCGTTGAGAATGTCACCGGAGATTTTGAGACTGTTTTCATGACCGTTTGCTCCATTGCCGGGAAAGGCACATTATCGGCTGCCAGGAAGATTCTTTCATCCACTCCGGTTGACTGACAATGAGATCATTGAAAACATCATTATTTGACTCGTCGGAAACGGGATCCTCCGTCACAATCTCTTCCGAATCGAATAAGACCGGCGTAAAACCGTTTTTCATCAGAGCGGTCAAATAATACATAAGGATGTCCCGCTTCATTGCATCTTCAATCAGCCGGCAAATCATTTCACCAGACAGTTCCCGTCTCTGAACTGTCCGATCATATTTGAACAGACAGGACAGACTCTGATTTTTATCCGAAACCGGTTCATACAGGTAAAGGTCGCGCCCGGACGGGAGAGTAATCTTCAGAAAATGGCTGAAACAGTAAATCTTCAGTTCTCCATAATACAACGTGGCACCGGGCTTCAAGACGGCTTTTATGCAGCATCCTTTCAGCTTTTTCGCCATCAGAGGGAAAAAGTTTTCCGGAATACTCGTCCGAAGAGAATGTATATGTCGAAATACCGGCAACTGAAAAATACGGTAAGTGTTCTTTTCCGCCGGTACAGCAAGTTCTCTGACAGCTCTGATATCCGGCAAATACTTTGTGCGGCAGCTTCCGGATGGATGTCCATAATACTCCCAAAGCCCCCGGATCCTGGAATCGGGCCCCTGGAGTGAGATCATCTTCCTACAGGAATGCGACCGATTTTCTGCAAGAGTCAACCGAATTTCTGCCGCCCGCCGCAGTATACCTTGCGGCAATGATCGGACTGCCCGATCAAGATCTTTCCGGCTCAAAGTTTTTATTGAAACATCGTGCTGCCTGAAATAAGCCATGACCGCATCGCCATTCATCGGATTTGTTATTCCGGTAATTGCATAAAATTCCTCCCGCAAAAGTTCCTCTTCGGCAAGATTCCGTTCCAGACGAGCCAATAAGGAATCCCGGGGGATGAAGATACCCTGATCATTCATGGCAAGAATGGTTTGCCAGATTTGTTGTTCCGTTGGCGGCAGTACGGAAATTTTATCGGCAATGTCTGCTTCCGTGGAAACTGAATTCATGCAGAATTTCATTAACCGCAGCAGAGAATCAGTTAAAATCTGTTTCGAGGGATTCGTAAAAATGACAGTATCTGCGGAAGATGTCATTTTTTCGCTATGTGTGACTCCCCGCATTTCGAACAGCGTACAGACTGGGAATCCCATGCCGAAACAGGCTGCTCTGGCGGCGAGGCAGGAGAGTTTTACCACGGGGATTTCGGGGAACTGCGGGAACTGCCGGCGGAGCGTGTATTTCCAGAAGGCGTATTCGGTCGTGATGTCGTATGCCTGAATCAGATCGGCTTCTTCGAGCATCCGGCGGAGCTGGTCATCCGAAATGGAGGAGATTTCCGATCTTCGCAACTCGGGCGGAAGCCAGACCAGCGGGGGATCGAAGTTCTTTTTCAGGGTAACGCACAAAATACGGGTGGAATTATCCTGTGCGCAGGCGAAGACCCCGTGCGTTTTGATGGAAACACGGGAACAGGTTTTGATGTCAATGGTGAGCGTGTTCATGTTATGAATCCTGTCAGAAAAAACTGCTTGCCCCGGGCGAAGAGGCGCAACCTGCCGAAGTGTGCATTCGGTATGGTATCTATCACCTCCTGAGCTGAATGATGTTATTGGAGTCGGGCTCAAGCCGCCCGGTCATATCGGTTCCATCGGGATTTTCCGCCAGCGCGTTCGTGTAGGCGGCATTCAGCATCCGGTCAACGATGTCGCGGATTTCGCGTGCGCCGTTTCTGGTGGTATTGGTCTGCTGCAGGGCCAGCTCCACTACGGCGTCTGAATATGAGGTAACAATGAGGTTCGGCGGAGTGAAAAAAGAGTCCTCCCTGGTGTGTTCGCGAACGGATGCAAAGTATTTCAGTTTGTCGTCGATGAATTTGCGGGTGATCTTCCGGAGGATTTCCGGAGTGAGCGAATTGAAGGCGAAGATCCCGTAATTGAATTTGCCGAACCGGGCAACGAATTCAGGCATCCCGAATTGATCGTTGAGGCGCTGAATGGCGGCGGAGACTTTACGCTCCATGCTCAGATGCCGGTTTCCCTGAAAGATCTCCGCACCGATATTCGAGGTGAAGAAGAGAAGGAACCGGGAGATATCGTATGTCTTATTATTCCAGAGCGTGACCCGTCCGGCATCGATCTGCTGAAGCATGTATTTTGCAATTTCCGGATTGGCTTTCTCGAACTCATCGTAGAGAATTGCACCCTGCCGATTCTTCTCCAGAAACTCGTAGAGCCGACCGGGTTCCCGGTCCGACCCGCCGAGCAGTTTTCGGCCGACGTCTTCCCCCGCAGTATTTCCGAATTCGGACATGTCGATCCGGAGCAGTTTTTCCGTACTGCTGAAAAGGTATTTGACCAGCTCGCGGACGACTTCGGTTTTTCCTGTTCCGGTGCTTCCCAGAAAGAAGAATACGGTGGGGCGGTCCGGAGCGTTGATGGAGAAGAACCAGTATCGCAGTTTCTCGCTGATCGCGTCGATGACATGATCCTGTCCCATGATTCGGGATTTGAGGTACGGTTTGAGGCCGTTGAAAAATTCGGAAGCGGCGTGGATATTCTGAAACATGATGAATTACTCCTTGATTTCACGGTTTCCCGAAAGCCTCAGGAAACGGAAGAATATGCAGAATCCGGTCCAGCAGAGCAGGATGAATCCGGCTTCGCGCAGATCGAAGAGATTGTACTGGAGCCAAAGCGTGAAGGCAATGCAGATCGCATAGTATCCGAGCACGGCGTCCTGATAAATGATGCCCTTCAGCAGTTTCTTCTTGCGGCGCGGCGTCCCAGTCCATGCGCTGTGGAGGATAGCGGGCAGCCGTTTGAGGCACTCGCATCCGAGGTCAATGACGATAGAAAGCGAGTAGAAACAGAGGGTGCTGACGGCGCAATAATAGGTGTCGTTGAAATAGACGATGAGGATGTCTCTTCCGGAAAAGATCAGGAAGAGTCCGGTCAGCGGGATCAGCAAAGTCAGAAAGAAAGCGGAGAAGCAGAGGATATCCGAGCCCAGAAAACAGCTGGAGCTGCCGATATATTCCCCTTTCCCGACCGTAGGGACGGCGGGACACTGGCGGTGATGTTTTGCCCCGCAGCCGAGTCGGCATTCCTGCTCAATGCAGGAACGGATGAAGACAGTCCCGTTATTGAGGATGCGCCCGGACTGCCAGAAGATGAATCCCACTTTACATTGCCCGCGGGGGCCTCCCGTTTGAAGGGTGGAAAAGTCGCCTGGATCGACGCGGTAATCCTTCTGCTCGCTGAAGCCTTCGGAATAGGAAAGGGATTTGTTGTCATCGCCCTTCATGGAACTGGATTTGGAGTCGCCGAAGTTTTTGCTTCGCCGGTAGATGATCTCCTGTCCGATGGACTTGGAGGCCCACTCATTGGTTTCAAATTCGCCATTCTGGCAGAAGAATTTTGTTCCGAGGTTGCCCAGCAGGGAGTTTGCCTTATCCTTCCCATAGCCGTCAAAGAGGTTTCCGAGATTCTGCGTGGCATAAACGGTGAGCGTCCGGGAGGACCGGGCCGTGGTCTGAAACTTCTGATCGTAGTCGATGGCGAAGAACTGGCATTCGTCCGCCCAGAGGAAAACAGGTCGGGCGTCAGGCTCGGTAATGTCTTCGCGGCGCTCGATCATCATCTCGAAACAGTATTTGATGATCCCCGCGGCATATTGGCCGAGCCGTCCCCAGGATTTCTGGTCGTAATCGCAAATCAGGATCTTCCCTTTCCGGTAGATGTCTTCCAGATGAAGAGAGGACTCCGGGGAAGAAAAACACCGGGCAAGTTCCCCTCGCTGCATGGCGTCTGCTGTCACGGTAAAACTGGAAATGACATTGCTCCTTGTGCGTTCATCCAATGTGGCGAATTCCTCCAGAAAGTAGGAGTGGGCGATCTGAAAATCCGGCAGCGCCTTCTTATCGGCAGGCACATTGAGAGCCATAAGATCGACGCAGTAACCGCTGTCGGCCAGACCGGGATTGGATGCGGAGGGCGCGCTGATAATCAGGTCGTGAATGTTTTCGAGGGTGATAGGCTCGCGGGCGAGCTTCAGGACGGTCAGGGCATTTCGCAGCATCTGCCGGACGGCGGCCTGCCAGTATTCGTCATTCCCTCCGCCCGAACTCTTTTTGTCCTTGCCCATATTGGAGATTTCCAGGTAAAGATTGACCAGATTTTCAATCTGTCCGCCGCCGCTTCCGGTGCGTTTTGACTCGTGATCCAGGTAATTGAATGTCTCCCGGGAAAGAAAAATCAGATCGTTTTTCCGATGGTTTTCTTCGGCATAACGGATCCATGTTTCACATTCATCCGGCTTGGCGCAGAAGACCACACCGCCAAATCCCAGGGAGAGAAATTTCCCGGCGATTTTGTGAAGCGGGCCCGAACTTTTGCCGGAGCCGGTCATGCCGAAGACCATGGTGCCCGTGCAGGCATCCCGGACGGTCCACGGGTTGCCCTCGATATTCAGGATCTCTCTATCAAGAATATTGCTCATATATCTCCCAGCTCAATTGCGTTATCTTTGAAGCGATCCGCCCGGGCGGGTGAATCGGATTTTGCTTTTGAAACGTGCTTTTTTGGCGGCGTCTGTCGAACCGGAAGTTTTGCCTCCCGCAGGATTTTCTCCTGACCGCCGAACGGGCGCATCAGTTTTTCCGCCTCATCCTGTTGCAGCGAAGTCCATTCGCCATAACTCACGGGACACTCGTTCCGTGAGGCGAAGAGAAGGCGCAGCGCATATCTCTGCATGGGCGTGGCTCGCATTATTCGATATCCCTTCCGATGTTTTTCCGGGAAGGCGCCGGAGAGGCATGTTCATGACGCTGATCCAGGATCGCCTTCCTCTTGTCTTCCGGAACGCTGCCGATAATTTCGAACGCTTTCTGCTTGGTCAGATTCCGCCACTCTTCGACGGGAATGTATGTAATCGCGCCCGCCTTTGCCAATGTGCGGATCAGCTGGCGTTGCTTTTCTGTCGCGGGTCCGGAGAGATTTTCCGGCTGATTCCGGATATGGGCGTCGATGAGGCTGTGGGCATCATCTGCCGAAAGGCGGTCCATGTTCACTTTACTCAGGTCGATTTGGCCCCGCTGCTCCATTTTCCGGAGCAGTTCCTTCTGCTTTTCCGTGGCGGGGACATGGTCTTTTGCGATTGCAGACTGCTGCGCGATAATGTCCATGGCGCTTCGGATGGTGAGGTTTTGGAAGTGTTCATCTTCCAGGGCGCCGATAGAACCATCCGAAATCATATCCATAAGTTTGGACCGGATGCGCGGCCCGATGGGCGCGTCGCCGAACCGGGCGAGAAGCGAAGCCTCCTGCTTTTCGGTGAGGAATTCGATTTTTGCATGGGCGTCCTGACTGTTTATATAGCCGTCATCGACCAGATCACGCAAAGCGGCTTTGGCGTCGAAGTCACGGCTCCTATGGGCCTGATAGAGCTTCTGGACGTCCGCAATAGTACGGACATCTCTGTTGTTGTAAATCTGACCGAATTCGCAATAGGTGCGGCACTGTTCGATGAGCCCGGAGCCGGCGGGACGATCCTTCAAGGGTTCGATCAGTTTTGCAGCCTGCTCACGGGTGATGAATTGGATCTTCTCCAGAAATTCCTGCCGGGTCTCCGGCGTGGCGATATGCCCCTCCCGGACGAGGTCCCGGAGAATGGATTTCTGGAGATAGTCGGCGGGGCGGTTTCCGATGAGATTGGCGGGCCGGTATTGGGGAAATGCTTCGGTCTTTTCCGGAGCGGCTTTCTTCTTCTCGTAGGAAACGGACTCGAAGGTGTTTTCCGGATTGTCCCTGTGCTTTCGGATATACTCATCGGCGGCGGAGCGGTCCATCCCGAGGTACACCGTGCGGTCAATGACGGGAGCTTTCCCCGCCTCCTGAAGAGCCTTGATCTCGATTCTCTGTTCCGGCGTGATCTTCCGGAGCGAGGCTGCTTCACGTTCCTTCTGCTTCGTCACGGCCCATTCCAGTCTTTCGGAGTCCGCATCGTCGAAGCCGAGTTCGAGCCGGGAGAAAGTTTCCTTTCGGACTTTATCCCCGTTGGGGATTTCGCGGGTCTCTTTGGGAATTTTGATATCCCATTCGGAAAAGTGTTTTTCCAGACTTTGCAGACTGACCTGGGCGTGAGGCTGCGCGAAGTATTGGAGCCAGTCTTCGCCGGAACCGAAATACGGATTCGGGCGCTGCATCAGGGTATAGTTGTTCTCCTCGATCCAGCGGTCAACCTGTTTGCGGCAGTCATATTCATTCATGCCCCAGAAGGTCTTTTCCTCAAACGTGTGATCGGGCTTTACCACCAGAGCTTTCTGATATTCCAGAATAGGCAGATTCTGCTTGAAATAATCTCCGGCTTCATCCTGCGTCATGGTCAGGGGATTGATTCCAGTAAACGCTGGATGCCGGATCAGCTGCAGTTTGTTCAGCAGACGTGTTTGTTCAGGAGTCATCATAATTCATCTCAGTCCTTTGGTTCGGGTTCTTTCTCGACGGCCTTCCCGGTCTTGCGCCCCCAAAGACGCTTCACTCTTCGGACGGAAAACCGGTGCTTTCGGTGCAAGAGAAGGACGGGGATCCAGGCTGCGATAGCTCCGACAACCGCCAGCGCGGCGATCATGGGAGCTATGCGATACGGCAGCAGGTCGTCTGTCTTCTCCGCAAGTTTCTTCGTCCAGTACCGATGGATGGCCTGAAGTTCGTTCCGCGGCGTCTCTTCTACTGTATTTTCGTCCGGAGTCGTAGCCACGGTTTCGGGTCTGCTCCACCTGACCGATCCGAAGCTGACAACCAGCAGATTGACGATGATCAGAGCGAGCAGACCGTAGTGAAAAAGCGAAACGGGTTTCCGGATCCTTCGTATCTCTTTTTCGTTTCCGGAAAAAGAGGTTTTCAGATCGCTGATGGATTCCTCAAGTTGCTTCACATTTTCATCGACCGATTCCTGAAAAAAGAGAAGGAAAAGCATGATGGGATAAAGGGGATCCGTGGTGTCATGAAAGTTGCATCTGCGAAGGATCAGTTCGTAGTATTCGCGCTTTCCTTCCGGGAAAACCGAAACGAAGTCCTTCACGGAAGTTTCAATCTTTTCCATCTGTTTTTTTGCTTCCTTGTCCATCATGCTTTCCCTCGTTCAGGATTCAGAATGGCATATCATCGGCACGGGAGGGCGCCGGTTTCCGAGGAGCGGGCTTTTCCTGACTCGGAGCCGCTTCCCGATCGCGGCTGAATTCTCGCGGCGGTGCAAATTCGTTGGCCGCCTCGCGCTGCTGTCCCGCATAAATCAGTTTGCCCGCCTCGCCCTGCGTCAGACTGTTCCACTGCTCGCGGGGGACCGGATTCAACCGTTTCTCCGCTACGAGCCGTTTCAGCTCGTTCTCCTGTTCCGGAGTTTTCGGCTGGGATCTCCGCGGGACATAGTTGGGATCGTATCCTTCCACCCTGGTGTTGCTTTCCAGATTCATTCGTCCGATGCCGATCAGCGTGGATGCTTTATCCTTCGAGAGCGAATTATATGTATCCGCTTTCATCGGAAAGATCCGGCCGTCTTTGACCAGTTTTTCGATCTCCTTCATCTGGGATTCGGTAGCGGGCGCCGGCGGCTGTTTCGCGTGGATTTCGCCGATGATCCGGCTCGCTTCGCCTTTGGTCAGCGCATCCCACTTATCCTTCGGCAATTCCTCCATGTGTCCTGCCTTCACCGCTTCGGAGATGGCCCGTTTCTGAAACTTTGTGGCGGGCGCGTCCGGATCCTTGATCTCTCTTTTCTGTTCGATCTTCGGTTCCGGGGTCTCCACGGTTTTCTCCGGCGCCGCGGAAGGGAGTCTGTCCTTCACATCGCGAAGCATCTCCTCCGCCTGTTCCGGAGTGATTTTGCAGTAGTCGGCATACTTCATGGGCTCGATGAGTTTTGCCTCGACGGCCTCCTTGAAGAGTTTCTGCTGCTCGGGTGTCATTCTGGGTTTGGCCTTTGCCATTTCTTCTTTCCTTTCCTTGATGGTTTTTTATTTGACCAGCAGTCCATTTCGGAGCTGGATTCGCTTTTGAGCCTGCAGGATGACCTGTTTCCGGCTATCCGTCTGTTCCTCCTTCGGGATCCAATGTGCCATGAGCGTAATCAGAGGATCGCTGAAGGCGTGATAGTAATTGAGCAGACGGGCCTGCGCCATGACCGTATTCAGACTTGTCTTGTCGCGGTGCGTAGTGATGGCGGCCTTCAGCGTCAGCCGGGCGTTGTTCAGGATCGACGCATAGTTTTTATCCATGGCGGGGAACTCGATTTCCGTGTGCTTTGCCAGCTTCAAATCGGCCAGACTCTTCGGAATTATTCCTGAGTAAAAGGAAAAATCTTTGCCGTCTTTGGCATTCCGGATGATGATGTACTCCACGGGAATTTGCAGTCCTTCGAAATAGACCAGCCACGGGCTGAGCGTGCGGGAAGCGTCGGGATCCACCGTGACGGAGCAGAGGATACAGATTTCCGCCTTGGGCAGAAGCTCTGCCCAGGGGACGGCGGCAAACCAATCCATGGTACTCCGGCTGGTCCCGGCCTTCATATCCACCAGGATCAGGTCCGGCACCGATTCCTGAAATGCCGCGGAAATGACCTTGTCCAGCGGATAGTCGTCCTTGGTGTCATCCAGAAACTCCGTCTGACCGGGCAGCATGTTTTTCAGCGTGGAGTTCTCCGAATCGGAGTCGAATGCGGCCACGGAAAGACCAAGTTCCCCGGCGGCGGCGACCATCTGGCAGGCGGCGAAGGTTTTTCCGACTCCGCCCTTGGTTCCGGCTACAAAGCAGATGCGGGGCTTCACGGCTCGGTCTCCTTCCATTTCAGTTCCAGCGGTTCGATCTTCTGTTCCCGGAGGACGTCAAGTTCTTTTGCCATATTCTGCAGAACTTCCTGATGCAGGACCAGAAGCGCGGTTCTCTTGACCTCGATTTCCGCCTGGAGCGCCAGCGTTTCGTCGTGTTCGCGGATCTTGCGGTATTCCCAGACATGCAAAGCCAGACTCCCGGCCAGCAGGAAAGCCATCAGAACAAGGATCAGTCGATTCATCATTTGCGGCCTCCGAAATTCCGGATCTTCAGATCCTCGATGCTGCTTTCCAGTTTCCGGATGTACTGCTGCATGAGTTTCATGTTCTCAACGGCGATTTTCGAGTCCTCGTTGTTTTTCCGGATCAGTTCCCGAAGTTCGGCGTCTGCTTCGCGCATCTGACGGCAGTTCTCTTCCAGACGGGCCAGTTCATCCCGGGTACCCGCCTGTTCCTGCCGAATCTCGCGGCTGAGCGCCAGAGACTGACGGACCTGTCCGGCGGCACTGTCCGCATACTGCTCCTGATATTTCTTTCTTGCAAAACTTTCCGGATTTGCGTCGTACTGGGGAATGAGATTCCATTTCGGTGCGGTTTCGATCCGGTAAATGGTTCCCGCCTCACGCATGACGCCGCTTCCGGTGTCGACAAGACGCCCCACGGAATACATCTTGACAGCGGGATTGTACAGGTATTTCTCCTGATCGTCGCCGGGGATCTCCTGACCCGCCATGTAAAGCGGGACCGCCGTGAAATCCTGTGATTTGACTTCTTCTTTGCTTTTGCATCCGGCCAGAAACATCATGGCCGAGGCGCAGATAACGGATGGGATCGCGTGTACTGTTTTCATTTACAGTCCTTTCAAGTTGAGTTCTCGTTTAAGGGATCTGGGGAGTGCGCTCCCCAGGGAATCATGGATTCGGGAAAGCTTTTCCGTCTCGTCTTCGGAGTCGGATTTTCGTGCCTGTTTCAGCTGGGCAAGATTGTTCAAGGCGCTGTCGGCAATGGCGGCTTTTTCGACATTCGTGACCTGCTCGATATAGAGATAAAACTCCGTACCTGCCGCCACGCGGATGTAGTAGCTTTCCTTGTTGATTTTGTCGGAAATGTTTTCCAAAGCGACTTCGCTCATCTGCTGAAAGGCGGACGCCAGGGCGTTTTTCGTGGAGCCGTCGTTCTCATGAATGATCGTGCTTCCATTGTCGTATGTGCGATTGGACTGGAATCCGGCCGAAAGCCCCTGCACAAACGCCATGGTGTATTGCAGCATTTCGTTCAGATTCGTGTTGTTCATGACCCGTCCGGGGATGCCCGCGGCCATATCCGTGATCGTGGCCAGATTCTTGTTCCCCGCCTGATTGGATTTTTCCAGAACACGCCCGTTCAGCTGAAGCTCCATTCCCACCTCGCCGGATGTCAGCTGCCAGACCAGTATGAAATTGCCGGACGCCATCATGCGGTTGCGGACGCAGGATCCCATTCTTCCGTGAACCTCGGTTCCCGCCGGGATGATGAGTTTCCGCTCGCCTTTGGCATTGACCCACCAGAGATCCTCAATGACCATGGCGATGAGCGGCGTCCCTTCCACATTGCTTTCCAATGTATTGACCAGCTTGCAGTTGAGCAGTCGCCCATACGGCGCATAGTGTTCCGAGAGAAACACCTCCTTTTCCGCAGCGTTCCCGCCGTTTTTCTGGGCGGAGAGGACATAGATGCGTCCCGCATTGCGGGGTGAGTCCGAGGCAGGTTCCCGGCCGGAGAGCGCGGCCCGATCCGGATTGTTGCGGTTATTGCGGGCGGCTTCCGCCCGCTCCCGCATCCGGACCGCAAGTTCCCGGGCCGAGGGATGGGCGTCCGTTTCGGGTTCCATGGTCGTCTTTTTCTCTTTCCGTTCCGTATTTATGACGGGCGGAGGCGGAGGTGCAGCCTTTGCGGCCGCACCTGCACTTTGCATCTTATCGGCCTTGAAACGGGGAATCTCCGTACCCATTTCGATCGGCGCCTTTTCCTCCTGCGTAAGCTCGGGTTCCTCCTTGACGGCATGAAGATCGTCCGACCTCGTAAGCAGCGGGATCAGGACCAGTGCGCCGCCCACCAGAAGGACTCCGGAAAGGATCACTTTGGAGGTCGGGCTTTTCAGAATGTTGACCAGTTCGTTGGCGTTCATTTCAACTCGCTCCGTTCCCGCATGACTTTGATGGTTTCACGGGTTTCCTCCCGCATTTTTCGCAGGATCTCCGCTGTCTGCATGATTCCTTCGGACTCTTGAAGCCGTTTCTTCTCTTCCCGAAGTTCAGCCTCCTCGGAATCCAACTTTTTTTGGAATTCGGCCTTCTCGCGCCGCAAGGAATCCTGCTCCGCCTGAAGCTGACTCCGGATCTCTTCGGTTTCCCGGGCGAAATTCGCCTTTTCCGCATCCAGTTCCGACTGCTGACGCTGGAGGTCCCGGCGCATTCGTTCCGTTTCCTCCGCCTCGTCACTTCTGCGCTTTTCTTCGGATTTCACCTGCGCTTCGACGCTCTGGAGCAGGCTGGTGTGCATCTCCTTCGTCGTCAGGGATAACAGCCAGTCATTATCCGCTTTGAGGTTGTTTCTCCCGCCCTCGGACGTGGATGTGATACCGAACCAGGCATGGGTTTTGCTCTTTGGCGGCATCAGGCCGGACGCATCCGAAACGCTCATGTAGTAAATTCCATTCCCCGTGTGGGCGGAAAAGGAATGTTTATCGTAGGCGATCTCTTCGTCGGTCAGATTTTCCAATAAAACATGGAAAATGACTGTATCTTCAGCCTCGAACCGCACCGCTTCCAGCAGGTGCATATCGAATTTTCCGAAGCGGTAGCGGTTCTGAAAACGGACCCGTTCGCAGTCCGCAACGGTATCCGGATGATTTTCCGCCAGGACATCGTATTTTTTTGTGAGGTCGATCAATGAGACCAGCCGTCCCGGAGACACCTTCGGGGTCAAAGTTGCGTCCGCGCCGGAGAGGTTTTTCCGGTTGGAGCTTTTCCCGAACACCACGCTGGCAAATGCCTCGCTGTCCGACTGGACCAGATACAGGATATACAGTTTCCGGTTGTAGGTGATGGTCAGCGTCCCGCTGGCGCCCTGCCGGATGGCAGCCACGTTGAAATAACTGCTGCCCGGATGCGCCTGGATCAGGAAGTCCGCCCCTTTACCGTCCGGGCTGACGTTCTTTCCTGCGATTTCCGTGATGGCCGAGGGAAACTGGACGGTTGTTACGCCGTCATTCATTTTGACGCAGATCCGGTAGATTTCCCCTTGCATAAGCCGGTACTCCACGTACTGATTCTGTCGTTTGATTTCGTCCGGAGTCATTTCCGAAGCGACGAGCGTCCCCGCCAGCATGGCGGCGAGCAGGATTGATTGTCCTTTCATTCTCATTTTTCCTTCTGTTCGTGTTGAGTGTACTTCATGTTGGTTATATGGAACGGATAGCGGCTGTTGGTCGCCGTGTCGAAGTTGACCTGTATTTCCATGGCCAGCTCAAAATCCACCGTGAACGTCCGCTGCTGGTGGTCCCCGCCCACATAATACCGGATCAGCTGCCCCTCGATTTTCGCAAAGGAACGCCGCCGGTCCGCACGCAGGATCCGGATTGTCAGGATCTCCGGCTTCTGGTGCATCTTGTAAAGCTTGAATTGCTCCGCCTCATCCGCCAGCTGCTTTCTCGCCTCCAGCTTTGCCTGGCCCTGAAACATCAGGTCCAGCAGTTCCCCGTTGTCGAACCCGTTTGGGTTCCGCATCAGGAAAGCGAAGACCGCCTGTTTCATCTGATACTCATAGAGTTTCCGCAAAGTCTCCTCCGACGAGTATTCCGTAATGTGGTAGCTGTGCTCCTGGTCCATCAGAATCAGCCGGTTGTTGTCCCGCAGTTCGTACATGGCCAGCGGCAGAAGAAACGACAGCGGAATGTACGCGATCAAAAGCACATGCAGCCAGTTTCCGAGTTTCTGATACGTCATTTCGGCGGCTCCTTCACTTTGCTGTCATATACCGAGCGTTCCCGGTAATTCATGCGGAGAACGCGCAGCGGAAACTTCTCCTCTTCGTCCGACTGCATCAGGCGAAGGCCGAGGACGAATTCCAGTTTCTGTCGGTAGGGAATTTCCATGTAGATCCCTGAACGATGCAGAGTACCTTCGACCCAGACCAGACACTGGCCGCTTTCTTCCGCGGGGACCACGGTCACATTCTCAATTTCCGGGAACTGGCGGATCTTCTGCTCGGAAAACTCGTCCTTCGTTCCGTTGACGATTTCGAACAGCGATTTCTGCGCAGTCTTCCCGAAAATCGCTTCGCACATCGCCCGATTGTCGTGCCTGTAGCTGCGGTCCAGAAAGGCGAAAGTTGCCCTGCGGGCCGTGTCTTCGGCCGTTGCGCGGCAAATCAGGGGCCCGGTGCGGCCCCGGTAAAGACTTCCGCTTTTGTCCTGAATCAGCACGAAATCGGGATGGTGCATGAAGCGGACCGTGTAATACAAGCCAGCCGCCAGACAGATGACGCAGACGATATGGGACACCGTCAAAAGGATGATCCTTGCCTGCTGACGGGCGACTTTTTCCCAAGGGGTCATGATGGCAGTCATTTTCTCTTCTCCCTTCAGGCGTCCATATTCTTGTCGATGGTCTTACCCGTGTCCTCCACGGCGGAGCCGGAAGATGTCGCTTTCGCCGCTTTCGAGGCTGTCTGTGCCGCAGAGGATCCTTTCCCGGCCTTTGCCGCACCGCCGGCGGCGCCTCCTCCGGCTCCCGCCGCGCCGCCTGCCAGCATGGCGCCGCCGATAACGGCCATGTGAACGGCCTTGCCTACTGCGGAAGCGATCAGTCCCGCGGGCGATCCCGGCGAACCGGTGCGGAAGAGTTTCATGTAGAGGAACGGGAGGACGATATAGACGACTGCCGCCAGAATCGCGTAGATGATCCCGAACGCGATATAGGCCAGCATCGTTCCGATCGGAGCGGCAAAAGCGGCTCCGGTCCGGGCGGCCGTCCAGAATGTTCCTCCCTGTCCCAGTCCCAGTGCGCTCCACATATGGTCCACGAGCCAGATGCAGCACAAGTCCCCGAAAAGGAAACAAAGCGGCATCAGCGCGATCCCGATGCAGGAGGTAATGAAATTCACGCCCAGCGGCCTCGTTTCGGGAACCATCAGCGCCGCAAAAAAGATCGGCGTCAGGCACAGCGCTCCGTTGTACAGACAGCGGAAAAGAAAGTACACGATGTCCCGGACGCTTTTCCCAAGCCAGATTCCGTTGATGTAAAAGATATTGCACATCGCCGCCTGAATGCTGTGCATGATGCTTTCCGGCAGATGCGCGATCTTCTGCGCGATGCTCGCGTCCTCTCCCGCACCCTGGCTCCCCGCCTGGACTTTCTGCTCCGTCAGATAGCACACCATACACTCGATCGTGTCGGCCGTCCCCTGAGAAAATGTGGCGGTTGCCTGCTGGACGGAATCGCAGATTTTCGGAAACGAAAAAATCATTACGAGCGTTACCAGAAGCGAGGCCACAAACCGGACTCCGCCGTGATCCCCGAATTGCGAATAGTTCCGGGCCACCGCATACAACAGGATGCAGAGCGCTATGCCAAGTGCAAAAACGTGGATGGCAGTCATCGCCTCGGAGATCAGGTTCTGAATACTGTTCGCTGAGGTGAGGTCCACTGTCCTGCTTCCGATCCGGACTCCGGTCGGAACCGCCGTTGCCAATAAGGTGATCGTATTCATCAGAACGCCCTGCATTTCCGGAATGTTTCGTCAATTCGGCTCTGGGCGTTCTTTCTCCGGGAATAGGTGCTGCCCCGTTCCAGCGCTTCCTTTTCAAGACGGGTGTACACGGCATCTTCCTGCGCCTTGTTCATTTCGTCCTCGCCCAGCGCCTCCTCTTGTCGGGCCGCCGTCCGGTTTATTGCCGAAACATTGCTGTTCAGCCGCGCCATCTCTTCGGCGATAAACATGATGCCCTGTTCGCTGGCATGGGTCAGCTGAAGCAGATCCGCGCTCCCCGCGAGGACTCGCGACTCCAGCACCTGATCCTTCGTCTGGAGCGCGGTCAGCATGGACTGAGAAAGAGCATCGCATTTGTCCGCCACTTTCCGCGAGGACTGCGCGTATTTCTGGCGCTCGATCCCGCGGTTCGCGCTATGACTCGCTACATCGTTGTGAATGACCTGCTCCGCGTCCTTCAGAATATCCTGCCGGTGATTCGTATTGGTCATCTTTTCGGATTGGGAAAGCGTCGAATTGACCAGCGAGGCCAGCTGCCGGACATTTTCCGGACTGGAAAACCCCGTCGAAAGGAAGGTTTTGATATTTTTAACCTTCCCGATGGTATCGTTTGCCCAGTTGTACATCGTCATGGCCTGATTGTAGATTTTCACGCACTCTTCATACTGCTTCACGCATTCCTCGTAGATCTTCACCTGCTCGGCGAAGTCCTCCTTCGCCTGCGCGATCAGCGTGGACATATTCGCTTTCTGGATCGTCTGGAAAGCCGAGTCCATGGTCTTTTGTAGTGACGCAAGCACGTTGTTGGTAGCGTCAAAAACCGGATACGAGGCGAATGCCGCCTGTCCGGCAATCATCAGGACCGCCAGTATTCCGATCTTCATTTTCATTCTGTTCATGTTAAAAACCTCCGTCTATGGTTCGTCCGATTTCATGGATCGCGTTTCCGATGCTTCTGCCAACTGCATGGGCAAGCCTGTGCGACTTATCCTGCTCTCTCTTGCCTAGATCCTCTTCCAGTATACCCAGCTTTTCCTTCGGAATTGACTTGAGAAGATCGTCCGCTTCGCCATCTGTCAGGTTCTGCCATTTCTCGTGATTCTCCGCAAACGGGTTCGGCTCCAGTTCTTTCTTTTCCACCGCGAGTTTCAATAGTTTCCTCTGCTTCTCCGTCGCCGGTTTATCCGGGGGCGGCGGGGAGTCCGGTTTCTTGTCCTTATCCATGTCAGCCTCCTTTTCATTTTCGGTCCTGCACTACGGGGAGAAGAACCGTTCCGTCTGTCCGGTTCGCTCCGTCATGGGGATAATCCGCGGGGATCCGGTAGTAAACCACCTGGGAATCTCCCTGATTCTTTGCCTCGTGAAGCTGCTGGAGCTGCCAGTAAAGCGATTTCGTGGCATTGGACTGTCCAAGCTCGTATCCCGAGCGGAATTCCTCTTTCTTTTCCTGCTCGATCCCTTTGGTGATGAAGAGACCGGTCAGCCAGCCTATAAGCCCGCCGCCCGCTGTGGCGGCAATGCGCGTTCCTTCGCTTGCATCTTTCGAGGCAAACGCGCCCAGCGTGGCCCCGCCGATCGCCAGCCCCGGAGCTACCAGTTCCGAGACGCTTGTATTGCTGACGGTGGAGCAGCCCGTCAGGCCCGGCAGAGCCATCGCCGCGACGCAAAACAAAATAAGGATTCTCTGAATTTTCATTTTCTCTTCTCCCTGGTTCAGAAGTCGATCTGCGTGACATCGCTGGTGCGCAGATCACGGTCGTCCGTAATGATGTCCTTGTTCGATGCGCCGGAATACTGGTAGTTGTTGTTCCCCGTCGAGGACGAGCCGTAGCTGGAATACGAGCTGGTCGCCAGTGTCATCACGTTGTCGTGAAGCGTGGCAAGCTGTGCGCCCAGGTCGGTGAGAGTTCCCCGAAGTTCGTCTGCATTGGTATCCGTATACTCCTTCAATTCCCGCTTCAGAAGTGCCATTTCGTTCCGCAGAGCCTCTTCCAGATTTGCCAGCGCCGTCTTCAAAGCTTCGATCTCTTCCTTCTGTTCGGCAATGGTCTGCGCCTGGGTGTCGACAATACTTTGCAGACTTTTTGTCAGCTCCTGCAATTCCAGAATCCATTTCCTGTGCAGGGCGAACTCGCTGTTCGATCTCAACTCGATGGCCAGGCGGATGCTTTCCAGATCGGTCTCCGCTTCCTCGTACTGCACAAGGAGCGAGTTCAGCTCCGCCTGTTCACGGGAAACATCCTCCCCTCGGGCGGTTTTATCCGAAATCACCAGCTGAAGGGAGGCGATCTGATTCGCCAGCGCGTTCAGATTGAGCATCTTGTTTTCCTCAGCCTCTGCCAGAGCCTCATCGGTCATCAGCGTGTACTTCAGCCGGTTTTCCAGCGTACTGATCCGCGCACTCAAAAGTTTCTGAAGCTCGATCACTGTCTTTTCCAGCGACTCGATCTTCGCGCTGAGTTTTGCCCGCAGGTCCGCACAATACGCTTCAAAAGCCAGACGCAATTTCGCCAGTTCGGCCTCGTTGGCCGCATTACCCGCCTCGATACGGGCAATCAGATATTCAACGGTCATTTCTCCGATTGATTCAAGGGCCTCCAGCTGTTTCCGGAGTTTTTCCAGCTGTTCCTCCCAGGCAAGACGCTGTTCCTTGTCCCGGGAATCCCTGCTGGTTTCAAGCACCAGAATTTTGTCATTGAAATCCGTGCTGTTGAGGGCGCTTTCGATGATCGAGCGTTC
>JAEEGL016690741.1_pt1 | contig 19450 bp, 13 predicted proteins | sample 9134231 | NCBI WGS metagenome assembly JAEEGL01 (sample SAMN16246548, study PRJNA631951) | gut metagenome | biome: gut microbiome; feature: rumen; material: fiber-attached | host: Bos | place: Iran: Karaj | collected 2018-10
AGTGATGACGATATAGATGAAAACTTTGACGAGAATGGTAATCTTATAGAGGATGACCCATTTGGTGATGAAGAGGATGAAGAAGATGACACGGAGGTTGATTTTGACGACCCTTTCGGTGACGAATCTGAGGACGAAGAAGAATATGAAGTTGAACGAGATGCTCAAGATGAGTCTGAAGACGAGGATGAATGGTCAATAGAGAGTGAACAAGAGGATGAAGACCCTTTCGGAGATGAGGACGATGAAGACTTCGAAGAGGAAGACCCTTTTGGTGATGACGAAGATGAAGAAAATCCTTTCGAGGATGAAGACGAAGAACCTGTCGAGGACGAAGAAGACCCCTTCGGTGATGAGGAAGACGAAGAGGAGGAAGAGGAAGACCCCTTTGGAGATGAGGACGAAGAGGACTTCGATGAAGAAGAAGTTGCTGAAGAAGATGAAGACCCTTTCGGAGATGAAGATGAGGACGAGGAAGAACAGGAAGAAGATACTGGTTCTGGCTTAGATTTCTTTGGCGATGATGAAGATGAAGAAACATCAGACGAGGATGAAGACCCATTCGGTGACGAAGATGATGAAGATGAACCAACGGAAGATGAAGAAGACCCGTTTGGTGATGAAGACGATGAGGAAGACCCTTTCGGTGACGATGAAGAAGAGGAAGACCCCTTCGGTGACGAGGATGAGGAAGAAGAGGTCGATGAATGGGACGATTCAGGTAGTGATACCGATGAAGATAGTCCATTTGGTGACGAAAGTGGGGAAGATTCCTTAGACGATGATGAAAGTTCTTCGGGTAGTTTCTTTGATGATATAGAAGGTGAGTCATTATTCGATGAAGATGAGGAAGAAGATACCGAAGAAGACCCGTTTGGTGACGAAGACGATGAAGATGAAGAACCTGCTGAGGATTCTGATGAATTTGAAGATGACCCGTTTGGTGACGAGGATGATTCGGAAGATGAGGAAGATGATAGTTCTTCTGAAGATGATGACCCGTTCGGTGATGAAGATGATGAGGTAGAAGAAAGCGAGAATGAAGAAACAGGCTGGGGCGATGATGCTGATGATTGGCAAGATGACGATGATGAAGACGATGACCAGTCAGACCTGCTAAAGAGTGCTTTTGATAGTCAGAATACTTCGTCGGGCGATGTTGGTACAAGGTCAAGCGGTGGTGCAGTCGCTCAAGAACAAAAGAAAACATTAGAGAGTACTGTTGCAGAAGGTACAGTAAATCTAGTTAATAAATTATTGAGAAGGAGATAGCGTATGTCAGATTTAGTTGAGTTGAGGGAGTCTTTTGATAAGAAAAAGAATGTGTTACTTCAGTCTTATGGAAATGTAGACTTCTCGGTATTATCCCTCGAAGAATTAGAGGAAAAGATGCGAGTTATCCTTATATCACTTAAAGATTTCTCACTTCAATCTCGTGTTGATGGAAAGACTATTGAGCCTTTTATTCTGCGTAATTCTATTACTTCGGATGATATTAGTATCAGTATTAGAACAAGGTTAAAGTCGGAAAGAAGTTTCAAGACCACGTTTAAGGCTTACTTCAGTCGCAAAGATTTCCTTGCAGGTTTTATTGACAGTTTCTTCAATGCTGTTATGAATTACATAAAAGACGGCATAGCCTATGAAGCTTGTAGCAAATTAACAGAAGAATTTGATAGCCTTTGTGAAGAAGCTGGTCTTAGCTTCAGGATTCACTTTATTTCAGGCTACAATGGTATTGCAATGATTTCAGACAAAGAAATTACATTGAGTATGGAGCCTGAGACCATATTTGAATTATCCAATCTTCCGATATTTAACGGAAATAGCAAAGACGAATACGAGCAGTTATGCTATAACAGGGCAAGAACATCTTACATCAACGAGTTAGCTGGTATTCAGACACCAGTTCACTTCTTGGCTTCGAAGTCTACTGTACTTTCAAAGTTCAAGCCTACCACAAGGATGCGAGTTAGCAAACAGATAAGAACAATAATCCATAGAAATGTGGATACAATCAACTCCATCAAGTCAGGTTATGCTTATTACAGTAAAGACGATGTTTTTGCTGTTGTATATAAGAATGAAGACGGAACAATCGAGTCTGTACTAAGTCCTTTCAATGTTATCACAAATGAAAGATTAAATATCGACATTGTAAAAGAGATTGCAGCAGTTTAATATAAGGAGGCTAGTTTATGGATAGTGATGATTTATTCGGTTGGGAAGATGAAACTAACAAAGGTTCATCTGGTACAAGTTCCCAATCGAGTAGCGGAGGAACCTCAAGCGATGACCTTTTTGATTGGGATGATAGTGCTGTTTCGACAGATGGTGATGATTGGGGCTTTGGCAATACATCAACACCGTCAAACAATACTCCTAAAACAGATACACAGTCCGAGAGTATAGATTTGTTCTCAATGGATGAGTCTACAAACGATGATTTATTTGCAGACTTTAAACCAGCTCAGACTTCAACTCCTGCAGTTAGGTCTAATACACAGGCTACTCAGACCGTACAAAATAACGGAAATATGGTGACAAATCAAACACCTGTGAAACAGAAAAAGCCTTTAGGTATGAAGGCAGTTGGTGTTCTGATAGGTGGAGGTGCTATTGTACTTGCTTTGATATTATTTATTGTATCGAAGATAAAAGTAGAGTCCAATCCAGACCAGCAACCAATACAGATAACTTCCGCACCAAGTGCTCAAGAACCTGCACAAACAACTCCAGCTATACAAGTGGATATATATGATGGGTATTCGTTCTTTCCAGATGATGTTCCAGAGCTGAAGGGTACATTTTCAACTACACATCAAGATGAGATAGTCCAAGAAACAGTTGGTACTATCAAAAATAAGCGTGTTTTTAAGCTTTCAAATGAAAATGAAAGTATTTCGCAACTATTGTGTCAGCTTGATATAAATGTTACCATTGGAGCAAAGAATATCTTAGTCCACTTCATGGTAACACGAGCTGTTTGGGAAACTGTCCAAGAAGGAGAAAAACTTACTGTTGAGTATGTTGTCCCTGCAGATGATTATGTACTCATCACTAAGATACAGACAGTTGAGTAAAGGAGTTATTATGAAGAAAGGTTTATATTTAACATTTTTAACATTTTTATTCACGCTCTTGCTAAGTAGCAACTTGGCAAGAGCTGAAGTTTATAATGGAAAGGCTCTTGATAATCCGTGGGTTGATTCAGGTTATGAACCAAAGATAAAAGGTACTGGTGTTACTTATCAAGATGTTTTAATACCCTATGATATGACAATAGCAGAAATAGGTGGAACATCTAAGTATGTGTATCGTACAAGTTCTACTTATGAAAACAATTTGTTTTATGAAATACAGAACCAAGATAAAAAGTATTTCGGTCAGACTGCTGTGCGTGAATTTGGTAAGCTTGGTGTTGTATGCTATGTTGCAAAGAAAATACCATTTACGGCAATATATAACAATGCAACTTGCTATTATGTTAAGGGTACTTCGGGTAGTGACCCACATCTTGACATATATGACAGAGAGAACGGTACATTAAAGAAAAAGTATGATAAAGCAGCTGAATTTCTCGATGATTTAGATAAAGGTGTTTTACAATTACAGTGTGAGATACATAAAGGTAGTTCATCTACAACAGGCTATATAAAGTATGATAAATCAATTCCTGCAGTTTATTTATCTATTGATAATGTTCCTTTTTACTTCAATGCGTTTGGTACTTATAGCGTGTATATAGGTGAAGTATTACAGAAAGACTCAATAAAGTATAAACCAGAGTCTGAAAATTGGTATAGAATAGTTGACTTAATCCTTGTAGATGGCACAACAATTCATAATATCATTATAGACTGTTTCGGTGGTGTGCATTCCGTTGGTTCAGGTACTGTTGCAGAGTCTGGAAGTGATGTGTCTGGTGAACGATATTATTCAATAAATGAGTTAATATCAAAGGGTTTAGTTAAGCAGACTATTGTTAGTGACGAGGGTGTTAGTGCTGGTGCCAGTGCTCCATTAGGTTTTGCTCATTATTGTCAAGATGGTGGTAAGTCCAGTAGCATAAATAAAGATGAGAAACTTTATTGTGCTTGGAAGCTTGGCAAAAACAACGATGGTCAATATTATACAGTACAAGATGGTATTAGTATGATGCAGACTAAATTAAACTATTTACAATATGCTTATCTGTGCCATGCTAATGGTTGTTACATATATGAGATTTCTGGTTGTGATGTTAATGATTTCAAAAAGAATGTCTTAGGTTGGAAAGAAGGTTCGTTAAATCCTGCTACTGATTCTCAGTCGGTTGAAACTTTAAATAAGCGTTTAGCAGTTGTACGCTATTATGACTTCGATATCTTTACAAAGAACGGTAGAGACCCGTCATCAATGAAATATATTGACTGGTCGGTAGAAGGTGGTGCAGCAGGTGCTACATATGTAGGAGCACAGGGTAGTGCAAATTATGGAAGTCAGCAATACTATCAGACACAGGGTTGGTTTTCAGATGTATTTGCTGAAGAATGGACTACAGTAAATACAGTTCTTGAAAGAAACTTATCAGATTTGTTATTTTTACATTATGGTGATGAGACTACATTAAAATCAAAAGAGCAGATGGCTCTTGAAGGTTGGATTGATAATACTGAAACACCAGATACAACTCCACCATTGGTTAAGGCTTTGCGAGTTATAGTTCAGGTGGTTGGTATGGTTTCAATGGTCTGGGGTATTCTATTCTATCTTGCGTTTTGGTTTGATACCTTAAATAATTTCTTTAATATCTCGCTAGTTTCACTTTTGACATTAGGAAAGGTGGCTGTAGGTGAAGATAGTGGAAAGACAGTTGTAAATTCAAAGAAAGCAATAACAATATTTATTTTAACAGTTGGTTTTGGATTCCTTGCATTTAGTGGTTTATTGTATAAAGGTATCTTGACAGTGGTTTCACTTGTTAAAAATTGGTTTACTTAAGTTTCTGTAAAAAGGTGTTTTGTTTGAACCTTGATATTGAGTTGCTGAAATTGAACTAATGTTATCACCTTTCCTTACAGTTGGGTGGTAAGATAAAAAATCTTCCTTGTGAGCCAAAAAAGTGTCGGTGTGGCACATGGCTCGGTCAGGTTTTGTAGAAATTTTCTGAAAATTAACCAAAAAATAAAACCGAAAACAAAAATAAAACTTCTCCGTAAGGTTTTGTTTTCGGACTTGAAAATGGGTGTGGCTGTGTTCGTAATCCCTTGAACAGACCTAAAATAAAAAAATTTTAGAAATTTTGAAAAAAGTGCTTGACAAATGGAAAACTCTATGCTACTATACAGGTACAAGGTTGGTGAAGGGTTGTGTTCGTAATCCCCGAAATCTGACCGAAATAAAAAATGTTGATTATGTTGTATTTTAACATAAAAAACTACTTGACAAGCATATAATTCTATGTTATAGTGTACTTGTTGAATGAAACAAACAGTAATATCGGATACAATTAAATGAGGTGTCGTAACAGTTTCTAAGGCGTTGCGTAAGACGGGCGTTCCCGTTGCTAGTATCTTGGACAATGACTGTTGTACCTACAATTTAATTTATCATATAAAAATAATTTTCCATAGGAGGAAAAGCAAATGGCAAACATTACTAGCGGAGCAGCTCAGGGCAAGACCGAAAGAGCTAACTACACACAGCAGGCACTTAATCAGGGTATCGAGGCTCGTAAGTTCTTATCAGAGGATGAGAAGAAGGCTGAAGGTGCTAAGTCAGCAGAAATCGCTTTCATAGCTACCATCGGTGGCAAGAAGCAGAAGAGAGTTGAGGCTAAGCAGGCAGTTGACAGCTATAAGCCCATCGGATACAGATTTAAGGCAAATGCTGACCTCATGGTTCCCGAATCACCCCTCGTAGCTAAGGGCGATGCTTATCAGACAAAGGCTCCTACAGAGTGGAGACCTGTTAAGAAGGGCGAGACCTTCGACCTCAACCTCGTTGAGACCGCTATACTTCTGTCAAAGTCAGAGTTCGGTGGAACAGCATCAGGTGATGCAAACCTTGTAGTTTCTCTTTGTGCATCAATCGATCAGGCAGACGGCGATGATATCATCAAGCCTTATCTTCGTGTTGCTCAGGGTTCTATCAAGGCTAACCTCATCACAGCAGCTACCGAGCAGAGCGGTGGAGTTTCTGTAGGCGGTAAGGAAGCAGTTACCTACATCGTTAAGCCTGAATTCCAGAAGAAGTTCGGTCTTATCTTTGAGCGTAAGCAGGTTGGTGGAGTTGGTGGACTTTCCAGCAAGGATACCAAGGATTCTGCTAAGAACTGGGCTGCATACCTTCGTACAGCATACACCAAGAAGGGTCTTATCTAATAAGCCTTCGAGGTTGCGTGAAACGAGTAGCGTAATTCTTACAATAGAGAGTAGTCACATCCGTGTGGCTACTCTTTTTGTTTGTAAACAAACTAAGTTGTGTTGGTATTAGTTGTTCAGTTGCAACTTGTGTTACATTTTGGATTTTCCTTTTTCCTGTGTGACATTGACAGCCTTGATTTTCCAAAGGCACTATTTACTCAGTTGTAAGGCTCAGTTGTTTATGATTAAATTTCAATCGTAAGCACCCGTAGAGTCTTATTTTTATGACGGTATTAGTTATTCAGTTGCAACTTACTTTTACATTTTTGGAGCTTTTGTTGTCACCTTAGAGCTTCGATAGCCCTTATTTTCAGAGGGGTATTTGAATAAGTTGCTTAATTATGTGCGTGGTATTTATAAGCTTGACAGATGAACGATGATGGCTTTAAGTTTTTGCAAATATTTGGGGTTAATATCTGCAAAACTATTCGAGTCAATGTCTTGCGTAAAATATATCTAAAAGATAGTGGTGTAAAATTGTGTTTTTATTGAAGCTGAGGAGGTTATATTTTTATGGAAGACCTATCTTTTAACCGAAAATATCGTCCTGCGACTTTAGCAGACTATATTGGAAATGCTAAGGTAAAAGAGGATGTATTTAGTTATTTGTCAAAACCAGACAAGAAGCCACAGGTATTTTTGTTATACGGTGCAAGTGGCTGTGGCAAGACTACGCTTGCTCGTCTTTTAGCAAAAGAATATTCATGTGAGAACAGGGATATTGAGAAAGGTGCTTGTGGTGAGTGCGAAGCTTGTAAGCGTTTTGATGAATACATTACTACAGGTAATACAGGTGCTTTACCTAATGTTCGTGAGGTAAATATTGCAGAACAGTCAGGCAAAAATGACCTTGATGATGTTGAACAGGAAATTCAGTTACCGTCATATGATGGTGAATGGCGTGTATACATCTTCGATGAGTGCCACATGGCAACTCAGCAGGCACAAAATAGTATGCTGAAAATGGTTGAGGATATACCACAGGATGTTCTGCTGATTTTCTGTACTACTAATCCAGAGAAAATCATCGATACTCTGTATAACCGTATGCAGAGAAAGTTACAGATAACTAAGCCTACGCTTAGTGAGTTATCTGTTCTGTTGCAGAAAGTATGTCATGCAGAAGGTATTGAGTTTGATAACGAAGGTATCAACCTTATTTGTCAGCGTTCCGAGTTTTGTATTCGTGATGCTCTGATGAAGCTTGAAGAGGTTTATCTTGCGTGTGGCGATGCTTTAAGTACAAGTGTTATGAAACAGTTTGAAAGCATATCTACACGAGAAATAGCAAAGTTTGTCAACGCTTTAACCAAGAAGGATATTCTGCAATATGTAACTTGTCTTTCAGAGATTAAGGAGCGTATGTTGTTACCGAATTTCCTTAAAGAGTTAAAGAAGTTTATTATAAATGGTGTCTATGTTGTTAACTCCGTGAAGATAGAAGGCTTAACAAATGCTGAGTTAGATATGTATAGAGGTATATTCGCTAACTATGGTATTGATAAGTTGACTAATTTGCTTCATAGTGTTTTGAAGTTGAATTCAAGTGATATTGAGTATGATTTGATAGCACTCGGTTACATGGGTATTGACTATGATGATAAGCAGGATGCACCCAAGAGTGTTATTAAAATGGATAGAGAAATTGAGGCAGAACGTGCTAATGAGGGTGCAGTTCTTGAAGTAAAACATGAAGCAGAAAAACAGGAAGCTATTAAGAATACTTCCAGTGCTTTTGATGAAATTACTTTGGATGAGCTCTTAGGCTCAGGTGCCGAGATAGTGAAACAGTAATGCGTAAAAATGAACTTGGATTTTTTGAATAGTTTACGCTAAACTGTTTAAGATAAAGAAAAATTTTATATTTAAGAAAAAGACTGTCAGGTTTGAACTTTTACTGTAATGTGCCTACCTTTTGGAAAATTGGGAAACTGTGCCTTGTTTTAATTTTCCCAATCACAAAAAATTTTAAGGAGGTACAACAGTTATGAAAAAGGCTTTACTTGGGATTACAGTTGTTGCAATGTTAATTGCATGTCTTGTAATTCCGTCTAAGTCAGCGTTTGCCACATCACTTGACGATATTGGCAAAAAGCAGTCAACAGCTACAGTTACTGAGACCCCTGCTGATACACAGGCAGTAGGTGGCGAAACCTCTAATTCAAAGGATAACCCTGTAAAGGGTATTTTCGAGAATCAGGGTGTTACTCAGGAGCAGATGGAGAAGGCAAAAGAGATGACCAGTCCTTTAACAAAGGTTATTGGTACTTTAATCGGTATTATATTAACGATTACAGGTTCTCTTATATTACTTATTACAGCGGTAGACCTTCTCTATATTGCGTTCCCGCCTATAAGGTCTTTGCTTAATCCCGATTATGGTAACTCAGGTGCCGCAGGTGGTATGGCAGGCGGTATGGGAATGGGCATGGGCATGGGAATGGGCATGCGAGGTGGTTATGGCATGGGTTCACCAGCTACTATGGGTAATCCAGGTGCAGCCAGCGGTTCCTTATTACGCCGTAGATGGGTTTCAGATGAAGCAGTGCAGGTTTTAGCAGCAGCTACAGGAGGTGTAGCACAGGCTCAGCAGCCTATGGGTGGCATGGGTATGATGGGCGGAGGTATGGGAATGGGCATGAACCAAGCAGTTCAGGGTGCAGCATCCACAGGTTCCGTCATAGGTGCTTACTTCAAAAAGCGTGTATTCTTCATAATCCTGTTCGTTGTATGTACTGTTGTTTTAACAAGTTCAGTTCTTACCGATTGTGGTCTTAACGTTGCTGAGTTGGTTCTCAGATTATTCGGAAAGGCTGACACAGCTATTCAGGGTATTGCACAGTAACTACAAAAATAGTTTGGTGAGCCTCATAATAAAAATGGGGCTTGCCAGACAGAATCACGAGGTGTCTAGTTTATGGGTTTAAAAGTCTTATCTCTATTCGGAGATAAAACAAAAGACAATCAGGATAACCAAGATAGAAAGAAATATAATTCAATCAAGGTAAGTATCCAGAATCTCTGTAACAAGTACATCGCAGATGGCGGTATCTTGACGGTAGAAATAGCTGAGAATAACATGAACGACTTTCAGCAATATCTTTCTTCTGAAGAGTTCACAGATAAATACTCGTACAGTCAGCACGAGGATGACCCAAATGTGTACGATATACAGTTGAAAGAATTGATAGATTTCTAATATGTGGAGGTTAATCTACTATGTCAGATAAATTACTTAAAAGTTCGGGTATTGTTGATTCAATGCCTACTCGGTCAGCCGCAGTTAATACTATGGCTACACCAGATAAACTTTATAAAGGTATAATCGCCTATATATCAGGTGAAACCGAAGCGATTTCTTTCTTAAAATCATCAGAGATTATAAATGCTTACTTAAGACTTCAAAAAGACCGATTAAAAAATGATAGACCAGTACAGTTCTTCGGATTAGTTAAGTTAGCAAAGTCAAGAGATGAAGAAGTTGCTGATACAATAGGCACAGACAGCATACTTATCTCAAATCAAACGGGCATTCCAGTTTATACCTGCGTAACGGTAATTCAGAATTACCTTCGTGGTATTAAGGAACATCTAGGTAAGCCAGGTAATGTGGCATCTATCACAGGTATCTGTACATTCAAGTCATATCTTGATGGTGATAAGGTATGTGTTAGAACAAACAAAACCCAAGGCTCTTATCCTACGATGCGAGTATTTACTAGCAAATTCTTAGCATCTGGTAGGGTTGTTGCTTGACAGGTAAAACTCACAGACAAGGTGGAATGCTTTGTTCGCTAGTTGGTTTTGCATTACTTAAACAAAACGGTCTATTAAATCCAGAAGTCAATGAGCTAGTTCAGTTACTAGTTATGTACCCATTCTGTGTTTGGGGAAGTGTAGCTTCTGATTTAGACCATGAATGGGATTCAGCACCAACAAAAGGTTATCCAGATTTTGTTATTAATAAGGCTCTCCATATTACAAAGCCGTTAGCAAACTTCTTTGAGAAGACAACATCGAAAAAGAATTTCTTTTATCGATTCTTCAAGTGGTTGAATGCAGACCACAGGAGTTGGCAGACGCATTCAGATTTGACGCTTGGGTTGTGCTTATATGCTTTATATCGACTTCTAGTTATTCCAGAGCCATCGATAAATGTCACGATATTAAGCCTAGTTGTTACAGGCTTGTTGACAGGTATTGTTGCACATTTAGGTCTCGACCTACTTACCCCAGGTGGTATTAAATTGTTCTTGTTAGACGCAATAAACTCATTGTTCGGAACTCACTTGCCTGCTAAGTTGCATTTGGTTCCTAATAGTAGTTTCTTTGCAACGGGTGGTAAATGGGAGAATATAATATGTATTGTCTTAAAGATAATGACGGGTGTTATGTTTCTCTATGTGCTTTATTTAATGCTCAGTATTTACCTACCCTTCAAATTATCATTTGGAGGTTAAAAGACTATGAAAAGAAAACTTAGTGCTTTATTAGCACTCACAATGGTACTGGTATTAGCCTTTGGTTCAATATCAGTTTTCGCAGCAAATGCTAGTACTCCTAAAGAGTATCTTAAGTTTGCTATAACTAAGGGTGGTTTTGCAGCATCTGATACTAATGGTGATGAAAATGGTAATCAGGTTGTAAATGTTACCACTGAGTACTTTGAAAAGGACGGCGGTGGACTTGTTAAGTGGGGTCAGATAGTAGGTGAAGGCTCTAATCCTAATGAAAATGATTACGGTCTTAGTGTTAACACCTTTAAGCAGTTAAAGAAATCTGAACAGGATAGGGTTCTTAATTATATCCTTACAATCCTTCAGAATGAGTTAGGCTACTGTGATACTCAGGATGCTTTAGCAGGTACAAATATAACTTCTTATGAAGCATGTGCTGTTGATTCTACTATTTGTACAGAACTTTATAATGAGATTGGTGACAAGTTCGGTGTTGCTACATCTCTTGTTACTTCAATAATGTATAACGCAAAGCCCGATTATGTAAAGGCTAACAAGATTACTTCACCTTTTATGAATGTAATGAACGTAATCATGGCAATAGCAGGTATTGCTCTTATGGCATTCCTCGGCTTTACATTAATACTTGACTTAGCTTACCTTGCACTCCCTGCATTCAGAGGAATGCTTGAAGGAAAGAGCTCAGGTGGCGACGGTAAGGGTGGAGCAGCTAAACTTGGTCAGTTAGTTTCTGATGAAGCAGTTAAGGCTATTTCAGCTTCAGACGGTGGCACAAATGGTTCACCTACACTCATCTACCTCAAGAAAAAGTGGGTATCGTTGTTCTTCTTCATGATTCTGCTTGTTGCTCTTGTAAGTGGTAAGTTATTCAACCTGCTTTCATCTATAATCGACCTTGTAAGCGGTTTCTTCGACTAAGCAGTGGTTGTTAGTTAACAAGTTTATCTAATCGACTTAGTAAAAGGTAAAACAAAATTCAGACATTTGGTATTACGGAGGAAATATTATGTCTAAACATACTCCTATTAAATACCTTGTGGCTATGTTGATAGGGATAGGCTTAAGTCTATCCCTTTTTTCTCCTAGTTACGAGGTTAAGGCTGATGATTTGACAAGTAATCCTGTGGTTACTTTAAGTAAAAAGACTTCAGTTTCAATGATTCAGCGTATAAATACAACTATTGAAAATGAGACAGATGGTCTTTTTCAAGGTGGAAATAATGCTGAAAAAAGTTTTCTTCATTTCACAAGCAATGGTACTGATGACGGTGCTTCAGTTTCTGTAAACATGTCTAAGTACAATGATTTAAGTGCTACAAACAAAACAGATGTTATGAATGCAGCCTTAAAAGCCATTAATAATAGTAATTTAGTAAAGACAGATAAAACTCGTCTTTACAATTTCGTGGCAAAACTTGATACTGGTACTTCTGCAATGCTTAAGGAGTTATCAGATGATGTTAAGGCGGATTTTTTCAGTGCAGCATACTATTTAAAGCCTTTTAATGGTTGGTTAGGCATAATACTTGGTGTATTTACGGTTCTATTACTTACAATGCTTACAGCTACAGTTTTAGTTGACTTAGCATACATAGCATTGCCGATATTCCGTAATTTTCTCACACCAGCTGACCCAGGAAAGAAACCAAAGTTTGTTTCTCAAGAGGCAGTTCACGCTGTAGAGACAGCAGAAAGCACAAAGTTTGCAGTTTCTTCTACAGGTGCCTATTTCAAATCAAAATCAAAGCAGTTTATATTTATAGCAATTTGTATCTTATATCTGACCAGCGGAAAGATATTCGAGTTGGTTGGAAAAATCGTGGATATGTTCCAAGGTGTAATAGAGGATTAAATTAGGGGGAGTAAGATGATTAAACTTAGAAAACACATAGCAAGAATATTGGTATTAGTGTTAATAGCAGGTCTTTTTACTTCCCTTTTTAGTGAAAAGGAAGCAAAAGCCGATTCTAATGATAGGCGTTGGAACTACATACATCTTGCACAGGGAAAGAATACTGTAAATGACTTCGATCAGTTATCTGACGAAGAAGCTCAGGTTCTCGCTTTGTATCTTACAAATTATCTTCGACCACGAGAGACCCGTATTTTACAGGGTTCAAACGATAAAGAGTCTGATTATTATAAAGCCTGCAAGGATGCTTTGCTTACAATAGGTATAAATGAATATATTGTAGATAAGTATATTGATTATATAACTAAGGTTAATGTATCTTCAATTAAGGAGCTTGCAATACCAGAAGACCGCTTACTTTATATGTATGAGGTACGTGAGAGTGGTGGTGTTTCCTTTTATGATTTCAGTTTAACATATGGAGCTGAAGAAGAGGGTTGGCGATTATCGGAAGATAATATCAGTAGTGTTTATGTGTCTAATGGTGGTGAGTCTAATGATGATAATACCTCAAGATTCACTAGAGAGCAGTTTCTGGCAGCTTATAAGGAAGCTTTTGGTGAATGTAACGGACACGCAGGTTATTACCCAGTTACATATTCTACTTTACAATATCTTATACATTTCCCTTCAGCAATGAAGAGTGTTGGTTATTTTATTAATGACAGTGAATTTGTGCCATTAAATATGAATTCTATTGACTTTAAACGGGCTTTAGCTACAACTAATGTTAATACAGATTATTTTGGTAAGTATGTTTTTTATAGTACGACAAATGGCGATTTAATGACAATAACAGAGGGTGATGATAATGAAGATGATGCTTTCCGTACCTCGTTAAATATAAAAGATTTATATACTTTTTGCTCATACACGCAGCGATTATGTATAGACTGGGTTGGCACTGTTTCAGTCTTATGTAGTGGAGATGGAGAACTTGTCCCGATATTACCAGGTGGGGCGAATACTATCGTATATCAAACAACACCAGCTAATTTGGTAAATACTTTGGATTCATATGCAGATTTTATTGATTATTTTCAGGCAATACTCAAAGAAAGCGGTAATCTTGCTGTAATAGATGCTCTGGATAATCCAGGTTGGTGTTTTGATGCTTCATTTTATGGGGATGATTATGAAGCTATGGAAATTGCAGAGCAGAAGTTTCGTGCTTTAGTATACAGTTTTAAAATAAACCATAAGATTGGTTTTAACGCTGGAGAATATGATTATTGGTTGGGTAGTAGGTTTGAGTCTGCATTTAATGGCGGTAAAGACCCTTTTGAGATAGGCTATGAGGACACCGAGGGGGATATGAGATACAGTGCCTTTGTTGGTAGTACGGTAATTGCAGTGAAGCCTACGAAAAAAGTTGCTTATGATGCTTTTCATCCTTATACAACATGGAATTCTGATGATAATTTTTCTGAAAATAAGGCTAATATTGTTGTAAAGCAAAAAGTTGGTTCTGTAGAGAAGCTTTGCTATGATGATAATAGTTCTGGTGCTGATATAGGTGGTGCAAATATTTATCCTATACTCACTTTAGTTTTAAAATATCATAATGATAGTGCTCTAAATACTAATCATATTATTACATGGGATGGTGATGAGGCTTATTTAATAGCAACAGCTAATGCTGGTGCTAGTGGCGATGATTATCAGGATAAGTTTAGTTCGTGGACTTCTTCTTTTGTATTTGATTATGGTGATGGTGGCAATAAACGTATAGGCAATGATACAATAAGAACGGATATGACATTTCATATAAGTAAGTATAAAAAATCTACATATAATAGTTCAAATAATGTACCAGTTATATATGCTGATAACTATGCCTCTATAACTGATGATTCTACATTGTCAACAGTTTTTAAGTATGTTTCTGATTTTGATAATTTAAAAGCTCTACAGTCAGATACTGGTGAAGGCGTAGATGCGATTAAGCAGGCAGCTTTCAAAACGGGTATTAATCGCCAGTGTGCTCAGTCTTTGTTTTTCACATATGCTTTTCTATTTTGGAACAGCAAGTTTTGGGATAAACAAAATAATACTTGGACGACTGAACCAGATATATTAAAAGATTATTGGATAGATTTTACTATTTATCCTACACCAGATGAACATTTTAGTATCAATTTCCAGCAGTTACAGGAGGATATGGCTGGAGATTCAAATGAGATGCAGGCTCAAACACAGTCTTGGATATATTACTTATTGAACCCTTCTTCAGGCTTTTCATATATAAAGACTTGGGTTAAGAATAAAGTTACCGCAGTTATGTTAGGCTGGCATGAAGATATGGTTGGTGGTACTTCTTCCAATAGTTCAACAGGTATGACTGCGTTTCTTGGTTTTAGTGGTTATGTAACTACACCGTCAATAAATGACCTTGAATGGATGACTAATATTGTTAATATGTATGATAGTATCATAGTTTATATCTTGATACTTTTGGTATTAGTTATTCTGTGTTATGTAATTACAAGTCAGATTTCGTTAGGGCGTGGTATTCTTGGCTTTATCTGTTTCGCAGTTATGGCTTTCTTACCACCAGTTATGATAGACAGTGTTGTAAATATCTCGAATGATATTAGTATGGAGATATATACAAAGAAGTTTGACTATTGGGCTATATGTCAGATGGAACAGTATTTAGGTCAGCTTGCAAAGATTGAAGAATCCGATCCGAATAGCCAAGAATATGTTTTATCCGTTATTGAAGCTAATCGTCTGAAGGATGAGAATACTTCTGCAGCAGCTAATTTCACTGGTGTTCGACTTAAGTGGATGGCTCCGAAGAAAGCAAACGGCGGAGCGGTAGTTACAGAACTTCTTAAAAAGAGTTCATACGCAGGCTTTTCTGATACAGTTGTCGGAAGATTAATGACAGCTTCTTATGCACAAAATGCAGCAGCTGAGACTTATGTTCCAGACGCTTTGTATTTATATAGAGACCAGTTAGATTTGTATAGGGTTTCTTCAGTTGCTTATAATTTATATTCAACATATAATTATAAGGGTATGTTGACGGATGATGCAGCTAAGCCTACAGGTTACAATAGTACAGCACCAGGTACTAATACTAATGTACGTATTCATACATCGTTAAGATGTGTTAATATGTTTGATAAATATAACGATTATTACGGAAGATATAATCTGTATAAACAGGAGCCTTCTATTTGGGGTTTCTATGATATTAATGCTGATGTGGCTATGACTAAGGCAGCTGTAAATGTTGAGAAGAGACCTAGTAATATAGATGAGAATGATTTTAATACAGCTTATTCTTTATCTAGTATTGTAAGGATGGCTGATGATACTTGTCAGTTATATACATCTGAGTTTAGTCCTCGTTGGGCGAAGAAGATGGGCTTTATTTACGGCTCAAATCCCACAAAAAAGAAGGGGTATTTAAGTAATAGTACATTAGCACTTAGTTATCTTTTAAGATTTAATCATGTCGAAACAATAACTCGAAATGAATATTATAAACTTAAAAAATTTATAGAGAGTAGTTCTTCGGGTACACCAATAGTTATTAATACACAGACAGTATGTGGCGATTATGTTATGCGTATTAACGGAGTTGATGAAGTTATCGATTCCTCAGATGATTCGATGTTTGACCCATATTTATTAAATGCACGTGAAGCTCTTTTTGGATTACCTCCAGCTATGTTTAAATATACTGTACAGCATATTCAAGGAAGAAAAGATATTAACTTCTGTGTTGAAGATGATGCTAGTACAAATAGAAATGGTGCAAATGTTTCACATCAGGTTGACAATGTTGATGAAGAAGCCGATTTCTTGAGTGCATATTATTATGGGTTATATTCAGAGTCGCCGTATTATTACTTTAATTGGAATATTCGTGACCAGTTAATTGAGTCGACACGTATTTCACCAGAGGATGCGGAAGGTTTAGATGATGATGGTGAGAGTACATCAGAGAATACAGCTGTTACAGGGTATAATTATAATCCAGATAATCTCCTTGCAAAAACTGATGCTCTTAAATCATTATGGCTTTATGCTGACCAAAGTTATTTCTATAATTACAAGGCAGATTCAACATCTGGTTATGGTGAGTTAAGAGACTTCATGAATTTGCGTAATCTGTTTTATTATGTAATACCACAGATGCGTTGGGGTGTTGAGTTAAACAGACTTTGGGATAAGACTTATGGTTGTACTTACGATATGACTACAAGTTCTGTAAAACTTGATGCTGACGGTACAATCCGTGTTGATAATGTTATAATATGCGATGAAAGAGGTCATTTTGACAAGAATTATATAGACCGTATATTCGGTGATAATTCTCCGTATACTAAGCAACAGCAGTATCAGATTTGGCACGATTTGAATGTTATTCAGTTATACTATGCTTATTGTCCTTGGTTAGACGCAATGCTTGACTGTGATTATGCTAAATCGGAGACAATACCATTACTTGAAGGTGAGTATGTTGTATCTGACCCGTTGAACCCTTATACTTACTGTGAGTTTGATTCATATGGTAGGTTAATAGATGGAAGACCTATGGTATTCTCTCGTGCTGAAATGGCATATTATGGTCTCGAGGAAGGAGACCTTACTACTGTTGAAAAGAAATGTATTAAGCTTCAGGATGCTGTATATGAGAAGACACTTGAACTTATGAATTACTATACTTTCAGTGATGAAGTGTTAATTCAGGCTTATTCAATGATACAGCTATTCGAGTTTAACAATATTTTCTCACAGGAGTCTTTAGTCAAGGAAGATTATATAATGTATCCTCAAGGCTATGAGTTAAAAGCATTTAGTTATGATGCATATCTCCGTATGATACTTGCAGGTTCCACTGGTGTAGATATAATGTCTGAGGCAGGTGAGTCAGGTAATACTTCAATATATGAGAGAATAGCTGAAAAGACTTCAATCTTCTTCGGTATTATTCTTATAATCAATGATATTGTTGCTGTATATGTTGTACCATTATTAAAAGTATTCTTTATAGTAGCAATATTCTTTATAAGCTTACTGATGATACTCGGTGCAGCAGTTAAGGTTGAAATGAACATATTAACAGTTGCTGTTCGAAGTTTGTTACAGCCTTTAGGTTTGTTCTTAGTTATCAATATAGGTTTTGCATTTATTGTGTCCTTATTCTTGGGTGGTGGTGCACAGGGAGTAGTTAAGACATCCACTGTAATATCGTTGGGTGACCCTACAATGGCACTTATAGCAATGCTGATAATCAATATTGTTGTACTAATACTTTACTTTAAACTGTGTAAAAAATGTAAAGCTGACTTAGCCAAGTATGCAAAAGAGGTATTATCTTCTGTAGGTAGTACAGTTGCTGAGGTTGGTGGTTCAGCAGCTAAAGCACTTGCAGCAGGTGCAGCATTCGCAGGTATGAAGAGTGCTTTAGGTAGAGCAGGACGTACAAAAGACAGTAAAGATAAAAAATCTTCGGGTGGTGATTCGAGTATCGACTCTAATCCTGAAAAGCGTGGTGAGTCTAATGTAACACCAAAAGTTGGTGGTGCAAAGACTGGAGAAGTTACAGGGTTATCACAAGAAGGAAAGAATAAGAGTAGTACAAAAGAAAATCCTTACGATAAGGCTATAAAAGACAGTAAGGCTAAAGGAAAGTCTGAAACCGATACGGCTAAGACTTCTAAGACCGAAAGCACTACTACAAAGACTAAGAAAGAAAGCACTTCGTCAAGTGGTAGTGATGGTAAGTCAGATAAATCTGGTGCTTCTACTTCACAGAAAGCATCTAAGCATAAGGGCAAGAAGAACTATATAAAGAAACACAAAAACGATGCTAATAATGTTGAGGGTGAGAACAAGACTGGAAGCAAGAAGAAAAAAGGCAAGGGTAATGGCTCTGGTCAGAATGGTAAGGCTAACAAGGTTAAGGGTAGAAAAGGCTCTAAATCAAATAAGTCTTACCAAGCTAAGACTAATGCTGGAAAGAAAGCAAAAGAGCAGATTACCAATGGTCAGAATAAGTCTGGCAAGAAGGCTGGCAAGAAGCGTAAGAGTGTTAAACTTGCAGCAAAGAAGCGTAATAATCAGGCTAAGGCACAAGTAAGAAGTAATAATACCTCTGGAGGTTCTACTGCTAAGCCTGTAGATAGAAGCAAGGCTCATCCTCATAAGTCTCGTAATAAGACAGGAAGGAATAAGTCTGGCTCAAAGAATAATCCTTCTGCAAAGCATATTACTTATAAAGATGGTGAGACACCAAGTTTTGCACCAAGTGGTAGTAAAGTAATGAAAAAAGGTTTAGTTACGAAGAAAGGTGCTAAGATTGTAAAAGCTCGTAAGAGTAATAGCTCTGCTTCTACTAATACTCAGGCTACACCTACGAAGAAAAAGAGTGTAAAGAGAGCTCTTTTGAAAGGTGCTGGCAAGACCTTGAAGTTTACAGCTAAGGCTGGTTTAAAGGCTACAAAGTTTACGGCTGATATGGCTTATGGAACCGCTGTAGCAGGTATTGCAGAAGTAGCAAATCTTGCTCAAGCTGGTGCTAAAGCAATGAAAAATGGTTCACAAACCGTAGTAAACAATGTAACAAATGTTGTAAATGATGCAACAAACGGTGCAGTTGGCGGTACTTCTAATAATAAGTAACTAGTTTACTA
>JAEEGL017161109.1_pt1 | contig 19450 bp, 8 predicted proteins | sample 9134231 | NCBI WGS metagenome assembly JAEEGL01 (sample SAMN16246548, study PRJNA631951) | gut metagenome | biome: gut microbiome; feature: rumen; material: fiber-attached | host: Bos | place: Iran: Karaj | collected 2018-10
CCACGACGAAAGCCGAGGCGGCCACGAACTGGGTGCACGCAATCAAGGCGCAGGGCATCCGCGCCTACCGCGAGACCACGACGGAGGCCACGCTGGAGACCTATCTTTCAAAACTTTTGGGCGATTCTCAGGGGGATTCAGGTGTCAGGAAAGAAAAAAATTAATTTTTTTAAAATTCCCTCTTGCGCATCGCGAAGAAATCGTGTATGATATGCGGCGTCTGCGGTGAGAAGGTTCTCGGTTCTGAACTGGGAAGCGGATCCGGGAAGGCTGAAAGGCTAGCCCAATCACCAAGGGCACAAACAACAACAACAAACAACAAGGAAAAAGAAAAATGAAGAAGCTCATTGCTCTTGCGGCCGTTTGCGCCATCGGCGCTGCGTACGCTGCGTGCTCGTATGATCCGATTCCGGCGACGAGCGTGTACAAGTGGAAGTTCACCGGCAAGACCACCTATGGTGTGAAGCCGGGCAAGACGAAGACCGTCGTTGGCCTCTGCGGCTACAACGGTAATTCCGGTGGCGGCGGCAACTGCGTTGTCCGCGCGCCTGCTTCTCTCAAGATCGAGGGTTACACCTGGTACTGCGAGAAGTCCTGCGGCAGCGACGCGTTCGAGCAGTTCGCCGAGACCGACGAAGTGTTCTGGCAGAAGAAGCCGTTCAAGGCCTCCCTCGCGGGCGGCGTTGCGACGGACGTCTCCAACATCATCGGCAAGAAGGCGAAGCAGTTCGAGGCGGCCGGCACGGCCACCTTCACTGAGTTCATCAACGCTGGCACCACGGAGGAGGGCACCTACACGCTCACCTACGCCGGTCTTGGCAAGTATGACCAGAAGAATGACCGCGTGAAGTCCGTCTCCGGCAACTTCGCGGGCTTCCTTGATCAGCCTCACTACATCTCCACGAAGGACTGCCTGAACGCTGGTTTCTGGGATTGCGACAACAACCTCGTCTGCGAGGGCACCTCGGTTGCCTATGGTAAGTGGTGCGCCAAGTTCCAGAAGTCGGCCTCGAAGAAGTTCGCCAGCACTGGCAAGCTTCCGAAGGTTCCGAGCTGGGTGAAGTGGATGAACCGCGCCGAGTAATCTGAAGCCGCAAGGCTTTAGATGATGAAGGAAGGTCGCAGGTGCAAACCTGCGACCTTTCTTTTTGTAAATTTTGTTGTAGATTAGGAATCGGGACTTTCGTTCCCATAGGTAGTGCCGATGTTTAAGATTGAGATTTTCGATTCTTTTTCCGCTTGCAATCAGCACAATCTTATTATAAACTTATTGAGATTCGTTGGAGAAGAAAGAAGGATGTCCAGAATTGCTGAAGAAGCTTAACATAAAAATCGTCTTTCTGGCGGTTTTCGCGCTCATTTTGTCGTCTTATCTTGGGTGCAAGCCGAAGGATACGGATCCTTTGCAGGCGAAGTCTTCTGCGGCCGAGAAGAAGCCCACGAAAAAGAAAAAGGCGAAAAAGCCGATGGCGGTGATTGACACGTTGGCACCGACATCCGTGATTGCGCGCGTCAATGGTGAAGACATCACTAAAGGCGAGTTTGCGACATGGGAGCGCATGCGCGTGAGGGCATGGGCGGTCTCAAAGGGCTGGAAACCCGAGACAGTCAATGCGGAGACGCGGAAGTTCCAGCTCCAGAACCGCGCGCGCACGCTCGGCGAGATGGTGAAGTATACCTTAATCGGGCAGCATGCACGTGCCAAGGGCATTGAGCCTGATGCCAAGGAAATTGCCGCCCAGGAGCGCAAGTTGCTCCGTCTCATCAAGAAGCCGAAGGCGTCTTTTGAGTCTGTGGCGGCGTCTCTTGGCGAGGCGGAGGGCAAGGTATTTACCCGCATGGCGCGGGAGGATGCCTTGACGATGGCGGTTCTCGTGCATTCAACCTCCAATGACCTCTACCATGTGACGGCCCAGGAGTTCACGAACCGCGTTGAGTTCGTGAGAAAGTGGAACGAACGGACGGACGCGACGAACGCCGCCGTGCGCGCACGCGCGCTTCAGGCGAAGAAGGAGATTCTGGCGGGGGCGTTTTTCGCGGACGTCGCGAAGAAGTACGCGGATTTCGCGCCCGAAGACGGCGAGGCATGGGAGACATTCCATCTGGACGAGTTTGACGGCGACGATCCCCTCGGCCAGTGGCTTGCGCGTTCGGACACGGGCGATATTTCTGACCCGCTTGATCTGGACGATGGCATTTCCATCGTGGGACTCAAGGCGAAGTACGAGAGCGACATTTCCGAATCGAACAAGCCGCCGGTCTACGCATACGACGTCGTGCGCTGTCCGTTCTACGCCTACGAGCGGCAAGATGACTTCGAGGGCGACCGCAAGGCGATCGAGGAGGATATCATCGAGAACCGCCGCCAGCTGGCGATGCAGGAGCTTCATGAACTCTTGACGAAGGACGCGAAGATCGAGTTCCCCTGCGGCAACAACCTGTTCTATCCACGCGACAAGAAGAATCCGAAGAAAAAGAAAGCGGCTCCCGCAAAGGGAGAGGCGAAGACAGCGGTCGCGGAGCCCGCCAAGGCCGCCAAGGAGGCCCCTCCGGCCGCCAAGAAGGCCTCTCCGCCATCAGTTTCAGCGAAAGAAAAGAAGGAAACCAAGTAACCTGTAAGAGTGGATTCGTGTATTCTGCACGGAAACTCGTATGACGAAAGGACGAGAGACATGAAAACGATCAAACGAGCGCTGCTACTCGCCGTGGCGGCTTTAGTCTGCCAATGCTGGGCAGGGCCTACCGCAACGCTTCTGAAGAACCGTGCGTCGTACAACGCGGACGTCGCGACCGCGGTGGCGCAGGGCAAGTGGTTGGCGAACTTCGTCAAGGCGAAGAAATGGGCGACCGCCAACAAAGTGCCGCTCGTGGCCGTGTGGTCCAACGGCGACTCCTGCGGGCACTGCACCACGTTCGAGAACGTGGTGAACTCGACGAAGTTCAAGAAGTACATGAAATCCAGCGGCGTGGCGTTTTATTTCATCTATTCGGGTGATCATGGCGACGGTACGACGTCCAAGAGCGGCAAGAAGGCCGATGACGGAGCGGTTGCCAAAAGCATTTTCCACTGGATCCGGCACAACGAGATCAAGTCCTACCCGTTCGTGCGCATCTACTGGCCGGCGGGGAAAGTGGACATCTGGACCGACGGAGACAAGATCGACGGCAAGAAGAGCGGCGATAAAAACATCGAACAGTCCATTGCATACTTCACGAACAAGCTGAAGAAGTTCAAGCCCACGCCGGCCACACCGAAGTACACGGGCGCCGAATTCGCCGTGGGCGACACGGAATCCGACCGCCTTGAAGCCGAAATCGGCACGACCACGCAGGTGGAGCTGCCGCTGACGCGTGCGAGCGCGGCGGTGTCGTCGACCTCGACCAACTCGTTGGTGATTACGTATCCCGGCGCGGCGCCGACGACGAATGTCATCTACTGGGCGAAGGGCGAGGCGGAGACGAACCTGACCGTGAACATTCCCGCGACGTTGACGGCCCCGAATGCGCAGATCGAGCTTCTGCTTCTGGATGCGGCGGGCAAGGCCGTGGCGACGAGCCATGTCACGGCGGTGGAGTCCCCCGCGAACGCGCCGAAGAACCCGCTCTGGGTCGGCGAGAAGACGGCCGACGAACTTGCCTGGGGCGAATGGACGATGGACATTGACGTCGCAACGAACAAGGTGAACGCCTACAATGCCGGCACGGGCAACTCGACCGCCGGCGGCGGCGCGGCGCTGATGGGCGCGGCGTCCGAGAAGGACCGGGCCTACACGCTCGTGCTACTCGAGGGCGCGCTCTGGTGCCCGGACTGCAACAACACGGACGAAAACCTGTTCCTCCAGCAGAAGTTCAAGGACTGGGCGGTGGAGAACAAGGTCGCGCTCGTCGCGCTTGACCTGCCCTCCGCGGACGACCCGAAGTCCACGGCCCCCTGCCTCCTCACGACCGACAAGGCGCTGAGTTATTACAAGGGCTCGATGGCCAGCGGCGCGTCGTATCTCTCGCGCAAGATGATCGACAAGGACGCGGCGGCGGACGTCCTTGACCGCAACTGGGAAATCGCGCAGAAGCTGCGCGCGCCGAATTGTCCGAAAATGTATCGTCCGTATGTGCCGTCGATCTTCGTCCTGCGCAACGACGGCACCGTGGCCGGCCGCATCGAAGACTTCGGCATGAAGTCTCCGACGGACACGTCCAACATCGATGCGCACCTCGAGCGCCTGAACGAGCTGCTCCGCCAGGTGGACGATCCCGTGGAGGAGGCGAACGACAATGCGGCCTGGACAACGGAGATGGTGGGTCCGCGCACGAACATGGTGGACAAGACCGTGTCGTTCGTGGACAAGGCGGACGTCTACCGCCTCGATCCGGAGACGACGGCCAACAAGCGCCTCGCCTTCACGTTGACGGGCGAGGGTGACGTGCAGCTGCAGGTCAAGGTTGTGGCCGACGGCGAAACGCTGGCGACGGCCGTCGGTCCGCTGTCCGCGGGCGTGACCGCGGGCGCGGAGATCAAGTCCACGAACTGCTACGTGTCCGTGAGCTACACGACGAACGAAACGCATTTCGCCATGGCGAGCGCCGCCTCCACGCTCTGCACCTACTCGCTCAAGACCGACTTCGTGGTGGAGCCGACTGAGCTGGCCGCGGACAATACACTTACCCTTGAGGACGGCGTGGCCGAGGTGTCCGTTGCGCTCGTCTCGAACCAGCTGTACCGCATCACGAACCTGGATCCGGCGAATGAGACCAACGTCGCCGCGCTCGTTCCGACGAACGGGCCGGGAACAGCGGACTGCCTCTACCTCGCGCAGATTACGGGCGACGTGCGTCTGAAGCTCACGGCCGCCGAGACGGTGATCCAGAAGTGGAATCCTGGCACGGTCGGGTTCTCGATCACGAGCGCGTCCGTCCTGGAAGCGGACCATGACGTGTTCTACAACATCCGCCTCGTTCGCCGCGGCGGGGCGTCCGGCCGTGCCACGGCGCGGGCGGCGTTCAACGAGGAGAAGTCCTCCAAGTACGCGAGCCTCATTTCCCTTCCCGACGGCTTCGGGGACGAACTCGTGTGGGAGGAGGGCGAGACGGACGAAAGATCGCTGAAGCTGACGATCGTCGAGGACCAGTTTGCGGATGGCGACCAGCCGTTCTATTTCGACGCGACGGTCGCAGGCGATGCGGCGCCGGGAATCGAGCAGTTCCGACTCACGCTCCGCGACAACGACAAGCGCGCGCCCGGCAAGATCGCCATCACGGGCACGATGCCCGCGATGGCGAAGGAGATGACGACGTTCGCGCGCGTCGGCACGGACGTGAAGCTGGAACTGACGCGCGTGGACGGCACGACGGGCGAGCAGACCGTCACGCTCGCGGCGTCCGCCGGCACGCTCGACGACACGACGTTCAGCTGGTCGAACCGCGTGTCGGCCGCCGAAGAGACGAAACTCACGCTGCCGGGTTCCACGGGGAAGGTGAAGGTGACGATGACGCCCGAGAAGGGGTCTTTCGTCGACGGTAAGCGGCGCATCCTCACGGTCAAAGTTCTGGACGCGGACGTTCCGGGCTTCGAGGTCGACGCCAAGACCGTCGACGCGACGCGCTACATCCCGATGGCCGAAACGCGGATTGCCCTTGACGACAAGGCAACGGACGCCACGACGGTGAAGAAGTATTCCGGTTCGCTTCCCGCCGGCGTCAAATGGGCGTTTGACAAGGATGCGAAGGAGCTGGTCCTCTCCGGCGTGCCGACGAAGGCTGGCTCGTTCACGGCGGTGTTCCGCGCGTCCACGGGCAACAAGGACGGCCTGACGGTGGCGGTGACCATCGGAGTGGTTGATCCCGTGACGTCCGGCGGCGGCGAGCACGGCGCCGAGCCGCTCAACGCGTCCGTGGCCACCACGCGCACGTTTGCGGACGTGCCCGTGTTCGACACCACCACGAACCGTCTCGTGGGCGTGTTCACGCTCACCCTGCCGCGCACCGGCCGCGTGAGCGCGAAGTACCGCGGCGTGGACGCCGGCACCGTGACGCTCGCCAGCAAGTCGTGGAGCGCGATCGGGGCCGACGGCACGCTCACGGCGGAACTGACGGGCAAGACCGAGGACGGAACGGACTGCTCGATGACGGTGCGGGCGCTTGCGGACGGCACGGTGGAGGTGGACTTCGTCGACCCGACGGCGCCGGCGAACAGCTTCAAGGTGCTGCTGCCCGGCGCGACATGGTCCAAGAAATACCCGGCGACGGACTTCAAGGGCTACTACACGGTGAGCTTGCCGCTGAAGACCCTCGTCTCCGGCACGCCCCGTGCAACCGGCGCAGGCTACATGACGCTGAAGATGAACACCGCCGCGGCCATCAACGCGGGCAAGTTCGCGTATGCGGGCGTGCTGCCGGACGGACGCGCGTTCTCCGGTTCGGCGGTGGCGACGCCCGACGCCTGGCAGGTGGCGAGCGCCACGAGCTTCTGGAGCCGCGTAGTCATCCCGGTGGTGTCCCTCGGTTCGCTTGACACGCTCGCGGGCGCGTTCCAGGTGACGCCGGGCGCGGCGGACCTCAACGCCACGAACATGTATGAGAGCGGCCTCTGCACGGGGCGCTGCTTCTACAAGACCATCCGCCGTTCGGTGGCGCCGGCCGTCGAGGCGCTCCCCTATTGGCGCCATGCGGAAGATGCCGCCGAGGCGTCGTACGAGGTCCTGCTCGACGCCTACGGCACCTACTACGTGGCGACGGACAACTTCGCGAGCTGCTGCCAGACGACGTTCCAGAACACGCAGCTCCACTTCTTCGTGCAGGACGAGGGTGATGGCGACAGCGCGAACTGGCCCACGAACGGCGCGCCCTCCGTCGTCGTGACCTATACGGCCAAGACGAAGGCGAACGCGATCAAGGCCGGGACGAACACGCGCGGCCTGACGCTCTCGTTCGCGCCGTCAACGGGCATCGTCTCGGGCACGTTCAAGCTGGGCGTCGAGAAGATGACATACAAGGGCGTGGTGATGCCCGGGTGGGGCAGCGCCGACTGCACGTCCTGCTCGTTCGACGAGGCGAATGACGGCGGCGTGGAGGCGCAGATGCGTCCGTTCATCAGCGGCGCGGCGTGGTTCACCGACGAATTGGAGTACGTGGACGCGCAGGGCCGCGAGAAGAAGATTCCCGTGCGGTTCGGGTGTCCGTTCTCGGTGGGTCTGCAGACCGGCAAGTGATAAATGATTTGACGAAAGGAAGCACGACATGAAAAAACGAATCCTCGTGTGCATCGTGGCCGCGGCGGCCGTCTTCACGGCGTTCGGCGCATCGGCCAAGAAGGGCAGCTACCTCAAGAAGGCGATCTCGCTCAAGTCGTCGCAGACGGCGACGCTCGTGGACGAATACGACCCCGAAGAAAAAGAATTCTCCGGCACGGGCGTAGCCTACTACACGATGACGCTCAAGCGCGGCGTCGCGTACACCGTCTGGATTTCCGGCGGCGACGCGGCGAGCATCGACATGGACGTGGGCACCCACGACACCTACTATGAAGACCGCGAGGACGAGCCGGGCGCCAGCTTCGACATCGACGAGATCGACAACGGCGACATCAAGGTGGCGTACCTCTACATGGACGACTGGGACCTTGACGAGGAGGGCGACCCGAAGAGCGGCAAGTACCAGGTCACGCTCACCGGCGAGATCGGCGCCTCCACCACGCTCGGTTTCACGACGGGCATCCGCACGTTCACCAAGGTCGGCACCGCGGACAGCCCGAAGGCGCTCTCGATGGCGGAGTCGCTTCGGACCTATTCCGGCAAGCTCGTGGACGGCGAGTTCCATTTCCGAGCGTCCCTCAAGGCCGGACGCAAGTACCGCGTGCGCACCGTGGGCGGCACGTCGACGGCCGAACTCACCCTGTCCGTGAGCGGCGTGAAGGACGACTACGATCCAGGCGATTTCGTCGACGAGGCGCGTCTCGTGAACTCGAACAACGATGCACTCGTGCTGTTGCCGGATACGAGCGGCAAGTACGAGTTCGTGGTCAACGGCGACACGTCGCAGGCCTTCAAATTCCAGTACCAGATGGTGCCTGCGCGCAAGATCACGGCGCACCCGTCGATTCCCCTCCTCGAGGAAAACGGCTACTCCGCCAAGTTCGTGCCGGGGCGCCTGGCCAGCACGCACAACTACTACGATTCGATCATCGACGAGCACCTCTGCAAGATCTACCTCAACAAGGGCGAGCGCTGGGCGTTCGAGACCGAGGGAGCGGGAGGGCCGCTCGAGATGGTCGCCTACAACTCCGCCGGCACGATCCTGGCCTCCAACGAATCGATTGACGGGGAGTCGTTCGACACGCGCGTGGTGATCGCCGCGCCCGCTTCGGGCGTATACTACGTGGGCGTATGCGATTCGACGCTGGACGTCGACGACGTGCCGGCCGGCTCGCCCATCACGCTCAAGGCGAGCAACACGGCGGGAGGCGTCCTCGCGGACGACTTCGACCCGGTGGACGACGTGTACGCCACGGCCACGCAGATCGTCCCGTATCCGGCCACGACGAACCAGCCGACCGTCATCTATACGCAGGAACGCGCCGACGCGGCGGCGCTGGGCTCCATCCACGGCCCGCACCGCTTCAACGCGGCCGACCTCTACGACGTGTTCGCCTTCCCCTGCCGCAAGGGCTATACCTACAAGCTGCGCGCGGAGTTCGCCGACACCAACGAGGTCTCGTTGCTCACCCTTGACGCGAAGCTCTTCAACATCCTGAACGGCAAGGAACGCAACGTCAAGTACACGGGCACGGTCTCGCCCTCCTGGGGCGATGCCGTCCGCGAGGACGACCTGACCTTCAAGGCCACGACGAACGCGGTCCATTACCTGCGCGTCTGGGTGGGGGACGGCAAGGGACTTGACTTCCCCGCCTACAATATGCATATAATCGGCGGCGTCGGCACGAACGAGAACGCGGTCGGCCTCGTGCGGGTCGTATCGAAGGGCGCGCCCGGAACCTGGTCGGTCGGAACCGAGAAGTTCGCCTATCCGTCCGGCGGCACGCTGACCGTGACGACGAACGCCGCGCTGACGGTCAAGGCCAATGCGGTCTCCGGCTTCTCCATCGTTCCTCCGGCCAGCACGCCCGTGCCCATTCCGGCTTGGCAGGAGGGCTCCGAGCTGGTCGTCGTGACGAACACCTATACCGACATCTACGACGTGAAGTACCAGACCGGGACGCGGACGGTGACGAAGAACGGCAAGAAAGTGACGGAGAAGGTCTATTCGCCGGCGGACGGCGACGCGACGCCTGCGGGCGCGTTCGCGATCGTTCCCGCGGCAACGGTGAAAACCGTCAAGCGCACGCTCTGGACGAACGACCCCGCCGACCATTTCTCCTTCACGGCGGCGACGAACGTCTACTACAACTTCTCGGTCGCGAGCACCCTTGCCGACGGTTCCGGCGACGCGGTGATCACCGTGTCGAACGCCACGGCGGGCGTGCTGTATTCGGGCGAGACGGAAATCAAGCGCGCGCTCCTGCCCGTGGGCGTCAACTATGTGATCGTGTCGCACGGCACGGACGAAAAGGCCGATTCGGCTTACGCGCTCTCCTTCAGCAGGGCGGCGGGCGGCATCGTGCGCTTCACGAACGCGAAGGGCTCGGCCGCCGTCTCGTCCTTCACGGTCAAGGAGGGCTCGGCCGCCGCCACGCTGTACGTGCAGCGCACGGGCACCGAGGGGACAATGCGCGTCCGCTACGCGACGCAGGCGGGCACGGCCGTTCCCGGCACGAACTACTATCCCGTGACGGACGGCGAGCTCTCGTGGCCCGCCGGCAACAAGGCGGTGAAGACCGTCAAGATCAACCTCATTCCCGACGCGGTGTCGCAGTGGGAGGCGTCCAACAAGGTCTTCACGGTGCGGCTCTATCCCGTGGACGAATACGACCTCGCGGACGGCGAGTACCTGCCGCGCATTGCGGGCGACACGGCGACCGTGACGATCACGGAAGCGTCCGCCAAGAAGCCCGGCACGGTCGCGCTTGCGTCGTACGGCGCAGATGACACGACCGTCGCGAACCTGAAGAAGCCCGTGGTGACCGGTACCGCCGGACAGGCGCTCACGCTCACCTTCACGCGCACGGGCGGCGCGGACGGTCCCGTCTCCGTCAAGGTGTCCTCGCCGACGGCGGCCCAGGCCAAGACGAACAAGGACACGGCGCTTGCCGGAACGGACTACGACGCATTCGCCGAGACGCTGGAATGGGCGGATGGCGACGACGATCCGAAGACTGTCACGGTGAACCTCCTGCCGAGCGCGAACTACGCGGCCTCGAAGAAGTTCATCTTCACGATCGCCTCCGTCAAGACGGACGGCACGCTCCCGACGCTCGCCGCCAAGACGGCCACGCTGACGATCCTGAACGACACGGTGGCGGAGACCGCCGCCGCATACGCGAAGACGATCGCCACCGCGACGGGCCTCAAACTCGCGTCGACGGGCACGTGGTTCAACGACTACGACGGCGCGCTCCGCAGCGGCGCCGTGAACGGTACGCTCACCTACACGCTCACCGGCCCCGGCCTCTTCGCGTGCACGCCGACGGTCGTGACGTCCGCTCCAGAGGATGCGGCCACGCTCACCTGCCAGTTCACCACCAAGGCCAACAACAAGGTGACATGGAGCGAGACGGTCACGGACTTCTCCAGCCGCCTCGTGCGGATCGTTCCCGCCGGCACGACAACCGTGAAGTTCACGTTGAGCGGCGTGACGGGCGGCGCGTACGTGAAGTTCACGCCGCAGGCGGACGGCGCGCCGTACGTCTGGGGACGGTTCGCTGACGTGACACCTGCGCATTGGGCGAATTATGAGGGCAAGTCCGCGCTGCCGAACAAGGCTGTCGTGAAGAAGGAAGACATCCAGACGCTCGCCTGGACGCTTCCCGACGTGCTGAAGGCCGAGTCCGGCCTCTACTGCCGCGTCCGCTTCGGCACGGCGGCGAAGCCGATCGTGCCGACGGAGGACCGCTGGTACGACAAGGCCCGGAACGATTCGGCGCCGGTAGGCGACTCCATCGTCGAGCCGCATGGCACAACCTACTATTGGATGCTTGACTACGCCTACACCGACGCGGCGGATCCGTCCTTCGATGCCCTCAAGGCCCTGACTTGGACGTCTGGTCCAACGGTCTGGTCGTTCTCCTCCGTGAAGGACGGCGCGCCGATTACCTCGATCAGCGCGACGAGCGAGGATGCGGCGGGCAATCCGGTCGGCGACCTCTTGGCCAAAGGAGAACCCGTGGAGCTGATCCAGTGCGTACAGCCCGTCATTGACCTTGACGGCACCGACGACGGGTATACGGGCAAGATGTCGAACAAGTTCCGTCTTCTGGGCGGTGCGCTCCCGAAGGGCCTGAAGATTAACGCCAGCACGGGCGTCCTGGACGGGACGCCCACGACGCCCGGCACGTACACGGCCCTGCTCCAGAGCTACAAGCAGACGCAGACCGGCACGAAGAAAGTGAAGGGCAAGTCGACTCCCGTTTACGCTTACGACTACGGCACGACGGTGCCGATTACGTTCAACGTCCTCCCCGCCGGCACGATGATCGGATCGTTCCGCGGCGTCTTGAACTCGTCGGCGACCGGCGAACTGACGAACGACGCGCGGTGCCTCGGCCTGCTCACGCTCACCACGACGGCCGCGGGCAAGGTCACGGCCAAGGCCACGATCGGCGGCATCGCCTACTCCTTCAGCGGCACGACGGGCTTTGACGAGCTGCTGGATCGCGACGAGACGGCTCCCGGCTGCACGCGCCATGTGCAGGTCACGCTGACGACGCCGGTCAAGAAGCTCAATGCCAAGAAGAAGGTCGTTGCCACGGAAGTGGCCAGCCTCACGCTCACGCTGGGCGATGGCGCGCTGACGAACGAGGTGGCCCTTGCCGAAGCAGCCGGCACGGCGGAACTCACGCTGAACGTCCTCAATTCGGCGCGGACGGCATGGGTGGAGGACGTGAACTACACCGCAACCCTCTACCGCAACAACGGCGCGACCGAGTTGGGTTCGGCGGCGCTGGCTTCCTACGAGGGCTACTACACCGCGGCGCTCGCGCCTGAAGGCGTCTCGGCGGCGGACGGCATTCCGGCGGGCAACGGCTACCTCACGTTCACCGTGGCGAAGACCGGCGCCGTGAAGGTGGCGGGATCGCTGGCGGACGGCACGGCCGTCTCCTTCTCCACGATCGGCCAGCTGGTCGGCGATACCCTCGCCGACCCGGCGGCCTGCACGCTGGTGATGCCCGTCTTCGCGGGATCGGCGGCCTATGCGTTCGGCGGCAATGCGAAGATCGCGCTTCCGGCTGGCGGCGAATGCCCGGTGGTGCTCCCGTCCGGAAAGCTCGTCTGGGAAAAGAACGCGGCCAAGACCACTTCGCAGGACGGCACGGCCTTCGCCATCAGCCTCGCGCCGACGGGCGGCTGGTACGACAAGGTCGTCAACCTCCAGAACTACTATCTGAACCGCACGTTCGCCGTTTCGTCGATCGACACCGGCGACGATCTGCCGGCGGCGGCGCTCGCGAGCGGCTATTCGTTCTCGACACTCTCTTCGCCGAACGACCTGGAGGCGTCGTTCGTGGGCAACAGCCTGACGGTGCCGGCGCGCAAGCTCGTCAAGAACATGACGACGGGCCTGTCCGACTTCGGGACGAGCGTCAACCCGTGGAACACGACGGTGAAGTTCAACCGCGCGACGGGACTCGTCTCGGGCACGTTCAGCGCCTGGGAGTGGATCGTCAAGAACGACCTCGAGAATGCCTTCGACACGGCGCAGAAGCAGATCACGGGCCTCGCGCACAAGGGCGTGTTGCTCTACTCGCGCGACGATTCGGCCGATTCGCCGCTCGCGGACAACGTGCTGACGGCGGGCTTCTTCCTGATGCCCGCGACGACGAGCACGAAGGCGGCGACGAAGAACGCGTCGTGGAAGGCTTCGCTGCCGTTCAACATCCTCACGGTCAACGACGACGAGAAGGTCTGGGACGAGAAGGAGTTCGAAGACGACTAGGAGGCCACGTAATTGATGGGCGCATCGCTTCGAACAGTTCTGCTCGTGATTCCGCTGGCGGCCCTTGCGGCCGGTCGGTCGGAGGTGCTGGGCTTTGATCCGACGGCGTCAAACGCCTTGGAGTCCGCCGCATCCATCTACATCGCGCCCGAGAACGAGTTCATCTACCGCATGCGTTTCCCCGACGGGAACTACCGCGAGTTCCAGAGGACCGTGAGCGATTCGGCGAGTCCCCTGCAGAAACTCTGGAGTCCAAATGACTGGAAGGGCGGCCTGCGGGCGAAGGAGCGTCTGATCTACGTGGAGAGCAGCACGAACGTCGTGGGGGGGCGCGCGCTGTTTCTCTTCCGGAACGGACGCCTCGTCACGTTCGAGCAGAACGGCAAGGTGGGCAAGATCCCGTATGAAGCGCCCCGGGCGCCCACGGCAGGCGGAGCGCCCTATTATTTCGGCGATAGCGAGTCCGAAGACGCCGAGCCGGGCGCCGCAAAGCGGAAGCCGCAGGGATTGGCAAAGGACGTCCAGCGCGAGCTGAAGAAGAAATGGGCGAAGAGCGGCCGTCTGCGCTGGCCGTTCGAGAACCCGAACGAGAACGGATTCCTCTACCTGTCCATCGCGCTGTTGGCCACGGCGCTGTTCTACGTTCCGCGCCGTGCAGCCAAGATCGCGGGGGGCGTGTGCTTCGTGGCGGCGTCGGCCGCGCTGGTGATGACCGCGTCGCGGGGCTCGTTCATCGCGTTCGCGCTGGGGCTTGCGCCCGCGATCGCGTTCAATTTCAAGAAGCTGATCCGTTCGAGGGAGTTTCTGGTCCTGGCAGGGGTCGTGTTGCTGACGGCCGTCACATGGGTCGCCCTGCATCCGGAGCTGTTCACGCGCGGGTTCGTGAAGAAGTCGCGTTGGTCGAACGAGACGCGCCTCGAGATGTGGACCACGGCGCCGCAAATGATCGCGGAGGCGCCGAATGGCTGGGACGGCCTGCGCGTGAACCCGAAGTACATGGTGGGGCGGGCGTATGTGGATTGGTACGACAGCCTTTCGCAGATATCCCTTTCCGGCTCGCTCGTCAACGACCACCTGACGCGTCTCGTGGGCTATTCCCGTCTCGGCCGGTACACCTACCTGTTCATCTGGTTCGGGCTGCTCGCCTTGACGGCCTACACGGCGTCTCGCACGAAGCGCGCCGTGTCGCTCGGCGTCTTCGTGGCCCTGGCCGTGGCGGGCTGGTTCAACGCCGTGCTCATGAACGGCTTTCTCTGGGGCGTGCCGATGGCGGCCCTCGGGCTGTTCCTGGCCGGACGGCCCTGGCGCGTCTGGCGGCCGCGGACGGTTGGCCTGCTTGTCGCCGGAGCGGCCGTTCTGGCCGTCTGCTCGCTTGAGGGAATTGCCGCATACGGCCGCGCGACCATCAAGCGGGACTATGCGATTCGCGTGGGGGACGGCCAGGTGCGCGTGAAGGGCGATACCCCCGAGATATGGATCGTCGACGACGGCAAGGCACTCGGAGGGGTGATGTCCTGCCGCGACATCCGTCGTCGCTACCTCAACCATCCGTCTTCGCCACCGGTGGGGTACGTGCGCCATGTGGACGACTTGCCCCGGGAGAAGATCGCGCGTCTCGTCCTCGCCGGCGACATGGGGCGCACGTGGCTCGAGGGCTTGCAAAAGGCCGCCGAAAAGGGCGAGGACATCTCGCAGCGCGTCCCGCAGGAGCTGGTGTTCGTCACGCCGTCGTTCCCGCCTTCCGAGATGCCGGAAGAGATCGTGAAGGCATGCAAGGTCACGTACGTGATCGGCGAGTTCGTCGCGCGGTACGATGCGGAGGAGTTCGCGGCCCCGCCCGCGTGGGTGGCCGTCGTTCCGGGCATGGAGCTCTACATCGACAACTGGATGCGTTTCGCGGTTGAGTGAGGCGCCGCCGCGTGCGGCGTGAACAAACAGAAAGGAGTGGACCATGAAAAGATGGATGGCTTTTCTGGCGTGTCTGCTGGCGTGCGCCGCCGCGGACGCGGCAAGCCCCACGGCCACGCTCTTGAATGCGCGGCGTTCGTCAAGCGCCGCCGCCACGACGGGCGTGTGGCTGGCCAATTTTTCCAAGGCGAAGTCCTACGCGACGAGCCACGACGTGCCGCTCGTCGCCGTGTGGTCGAACGGCGATTCCTGCGGACACTGCACTACCTTCGAGTCCGCCTGCAACTCGACGTACTTCAAGAACTGGATGAAGACGAGCGGCTGCGTGTTCTTCTTCACCTGGTCCGGCGAGTCGCAGGGAAAGATCGGCGGGACGATCTTCCACTGGTGCCGCAAGAACAAGAACACGGCCTATCCGTTCGTGCGCATCTACTGGCCGGACGGCAGCGTGGACGTGGCGACGGTGGGCGACACGATGGACGGGAAGAAGAGCGGCACCACCGGAGGAAAGAAGGTGGCGGCTTACATCAAGTCGAAGTGCGCCAAGTTCTTCAACAAGAACGCCGTGGTGAAGCCGTACACGGTGGAGTTCGACCCGAACGGCGGGACGGGTGAGATGGCCGCAAAGGCGACGAAGGTCGGCGCCACGTTCACGTTGCCGGCAAACGCCTTCACGTATCCGGACTACTCCTTCACCGGCTGGGCCAAGACCTCCGCCGGCGCGGTCGCCTACAAGAACAAGGCGTCCGTCAAGAACCTTACGACCGTCTCCAACGGCGTGGTCACGCTCTACGCCAAGTGGAAGCGGACCACGTTCCGCACGTACTACACGGGAATCAAGTACACGATCTCCATGACCGATCTGAAGGGCTGGACGCCCAACAAGAAGGTGACGGGCATGACGTGGAACAAGACGACGGGCAAGTGGTCGGGCAAGCCGACGAAGGCCGGCACGTTCACGATCAAGTTCACGAAGGGCAAGAGCTCCGCCACGCGCAAGGTCGTCGTGGCGAAGGACACCGTGACGTTCGCAGACGAGGCTGCGCTGAACCGCGTGTTCGCCGAGGGCGAGGACATCGCGCTCGACATCTCGCCGGCCTCGCACGCGGGTGCCCCGAGGTCCGTGGCGGTGACAGGCTTGCCGTCGGGCCTTGGCTACGCGGACGGCGTGATCACGGGCCGCACCGAGCGCGTCGGCACGTTCAAGGCCACGGTGACGGTCGTCTCCGCCGCAGGACAGAAACTGACGCGCGCGGTGTCCGTCCAGGTCGGCGTGCCGGAGTTCTGCATCGGCACGTTCAACGGGTTCATCGGTTTCGTGGACACGAGCCGGCTTGACGAACTCGCGCTCTCGAACCGGGGGACGTTCCGCCTCGCCGCGCCGTCGAACGCAAATCTCTCCGCGAAGATCGTGACCGCGAAGGGAACGTACGCGCTCACCGGTATCGGTTGGCTGAACACCGGCAACGGCGTCTACACGGCCGACCTGGCGACGGCGGACGGCCAGCACGTGCTGGAGATCCGGGCGAGCGAGGAGTCGATGGGGCTCGCGGCCTCGTTCCACGAGATCGGCTCGTTCACTCCGTCCTACGGCACCACGTATTCCGTGTGGGCGCAACGCGCGCCCTTCGCCCAGAATGCCGACGGCTCGTACTGCGATCCGAACATCGAAGAGGTGATGAAGCACCGGAACGTGGTGGGCAAGTGGTACTTCAAGGCATATGGAAGCGGCTCCTCGTGGTTCCTCGACTACGCGACGGCAAGCACGGCGAACCTCACGCTCACGGTGAAGGACGACGGCATCGCGCAACTGGCCGGCAAGGTCGGTTCCTACTCCGTGAGCGCCTCCTCGGCCGTCTTCGTGTTCGACGGCGACGTCGCTTTGGGCTTCGTGCGCGCGGACTTCCCGGTCCCCGTGACGGTGAACAAGGTGAAGAAGACGCTGGACATCTGGCTCAACCTCTGGTTCGACCGCGATCGAGGGCATTTCAACGCGCGCGGCGAGGGCATCGGCGCCGCCTCCCTGGAGACGTTTGAATGAGTTCTGCGGCGTCTCCCAGCGGTGCAACGCGCGTCTGGCCGGGCGGCCTGCGCGTGCTGCTGCTCATGACGGCCGACCTCGCCTGCCTCGTGGCCGTGTGGGCGCTCGTCGTGTGGGGATATCGGGCGCTGGGATTCGGCCACTACAAGTACGGCGCCGGATTCTACTTCACGCTTTGGCCGGCCGGCGTGGTTTTCCTGGCGACGAACGCGCTCTTCCGTCTCTACCACGGCAGCGTCTTCTACCCGTCGGCGCCCGTGAACCCCGTTGAGGAATTCCGCCGCCTGGTGGGATCGGCCGTGCTCACGCACGTCGGCGTCATCGCCGCGCTGGCGATCGCCTACCAGTCGACCGAACACTACTCGCGCGCGGTCATCCTGATCTCCGGCATGCTGACGGCCATGGGCGTGCAGCTCGTGCGCAATGTGTTGCGGTGGATCCTGAAGAAACTCGACGTCGCGCAGATACCCGTGGTGCTGATCGGGACGGGCGAGACGGCGCAGCTCGTGGGCGCGACGCTCGCGCAGGACGCCTATACGGGTTTCCGGGTGGCGTTGGAGGCCGACGTGGCGGTGGTGTGCGAGGACATGCGGATATTCAAGTGCGAGATGTCGGAACTCACGCGGACCTACCGCCATATCGTGTACGTGCCGTCCGGCGCGTCCTTCCCCGTGTTCGGCGCGCAGGCGGTGGCGTTCGACGGCCTGGCCGCGCTTGAAATGCTCAACCAGCGCCGGATGCTGGCCCTGCGGGTCGAGAAATGGCTTCTTGACAAGTTGCTCGCCGTCATCGCGTTCGTGCTGCTGCTGCCGTTCTTCGTGGTCGTCCCCGTTCTGATCAAGCTGACGTCCAGGGGACCGGTCTTCTATCGCCAGAACCGCTTGGGACGGGGGGGACAGCCGATCCGCGTGTGGAAGTTCCGCTCGATGTACGCGGACGCCGACGCGCGCCTCGCGTCGATACTCGCCTCCGACCCCGCGAAGAAGGCGGAATGGGAGGCGAACTTCAAGCTGGCGGACGATCCCCGCGTAACGCCGCTGGGCCGATTCCTGCGCAAGACGTCGATCGACGAGTTCCCGCAGCTCTTCAACGTGTTCGCGGGCGACATGGCGCTCGTGGGGCCGCGTCCGATCGTGTCGGACGAGGTGAAGTACTACGGCTCGGCCTACGACATCTTCGCGTCCGTTCATCCCGGCGTGACCGGCCTCTGGCAGGCGTCGGGACGCAGCGGCACAGACTATGCGCGCCGGGTGGCGCTTGATACGTATTACGTTCTCAACTGGTCGCCCTGGATGGACGTGTGGATCCTGTTCCGCACCATTGGGGCCGTGCTGTTCATGCGTGGCGCGTGCTAGGCGCATCGGTGATGACGAAGTGGGAGAATGGAGTTGGATGTGAGAAAGACGCTGGCGGTCGGACATTTCTACAACGCGCCGTTTCAAGAAGCCTGTAAACCCCATCTGGGCCGCATCCGCGAGGTGTTCTATGCCTGGCCGGGCGTGCTGAGCTGCCGTCCCGCGCCGGAGTTCACGCCGGAGGTGCGCGCGCGGCTCGTCGACGACCTGAAATGGTGCCGCGCGAACGGCATCGGCCTCGATACGCTCTTCAACTGCAACTGCTACGGCGACCTCGCGGTGTCGCCGGACCTCGCGGACTTCGTTTCCCGCATGTTGGGAGAGATGGACGCGGAGGGTCTGTTCCCCGACACCGTCACGACCACCTCGCCGTTCATCGCGACTGTCCTGCGGCAGCGGTTCCCGTCCGTGAAGATCCGCCTCAGCATCAACATGCGCATCCACGGCACGGTTGGCTGCGAACCGGTCATGGAACTGTTCGACTCGTTCTACGCCTCGCGCGAGCACCACCGCGACCTTGCATGGCTGGCGCGTCTCGGCGAATGGGCGCGCGCGCACGGGAAAGTTCTGGGGATGCAGGCCAATTCCGGCTGCCTCCGGCAGTGCCCGTTCCAGACCTTCCATGATAACCTGCACGGACACAATCGCATGGGCCAGTCGAAGGTCGGCGAAAAGTTCGGGTTCTCCGTGTTCCGCTGCAAGACGAACTACGACCGCGGAAACTACGAGGATTTCCTGCGCGCGACGTGGATTCGTCCGGAGGACCTGCCGCTCTACGAGGAGCATGTGGACGTGGTGAAACTAGCCACGCGGCGGCACGCGCGTCCCGTGGAGGTTCTCAACGCCTACGCGACCTATTCCTACGACGGAGATCTCGCGCAATTGATGGATCCGGCCTATCCGTTCCCGAAGTCATTCGACAACGCCGCCCTGGGAGCGTCGTCGCTCTGGCCGGACGTCCGCGCCTGTCCGGTCGCGAACGACTGCCGTCATTGTGGCCGATGCACGGAACTGCTCCGCGAAACGTTCAGGCCACGTGTGGCCGGGGAGCCTGCCGGCGCGCACGTGGCCTCGGCGTTCACGCACTTCTACAAGGGGTGACGCC
>JAEEGL010119891.1_pt1 | contig 19447 bp, 31 predicted proteins | sample 9134231 | NCBI WGS metagenome assembly JAEEGL01 (sample SAMN16246548, study PRJNA631951) | gut metagenome | biome: gut microbiome; feature: rumen; material: fiber-attached | host: Bos | place: Iran: Karaj | collected 2018-10
CATGGTGCCGTACATCGCGCTGGGCGTGTTCGCTGGGCTACGACCGTGTGCGGAGCTTGTGTGGCTGAATTGGTGGGACATCGACTGGGAGGACAAGAAGATTTTCGTGACGGTGAAGACTTCGAGGAAAACGCACCGGGCCCGCCCGATCCCGATGGCGGATTGCCTTGCGGCGTGGCTGGCGCTGACGCCGGAGGGGGAGCGCAAGGGGCCGGTGGCGGTGTTCAGCCGCAGGCATTACATGAAGATCCAGGCGAAGGCTGGCGTGCAGGTGGGGCATGACGTGCTGCGCCACACGAGAGCCAGCTACCGGCTGGCGGAAATCCGGGACCCGGCCATCGTCGCATACGAGAACGGGCACACGCTCGCGGTGATGCAGGTCCACTACGCGAACCTGCGGCTCAAGGACGCGGAGGTTCGGGAGTTCTGGGGGATTGTGCCGAAGGAGTGAGGGGGGATCGGCGGACGGCCGAGAGATTGGGAGAATCAGGGCGTCTGGGGTGGGTACACGAGAGGAAGTTGGGGATCGGTGAAGGATGCAGAACCTTCGTCGAAAACATCCGGCAGGACAAGCACTTTGAGCCCGCTGACCTCCGCCATGGTTTCTGCGGCCTTGCGAACGTAGCGGGCCATGCTGTCTTTGTCTTCGGTCACGATGCCGAGCAGGTGGTTGTGGGCTGCGTTGGCAATGATCTTGATGTCGTCCTTGATGGCAACCCGTGATGTGTTTTCCGCTTCCACGGGCAGGCGATTGCGTTGGATGGCACCGGCCAGAATGGCGGATTCAGCATCAAAAGGAAGCAAATGCACATTTTCGAGGATATATGACGGAACGCTTGTTTCCACCACCAGGTACTCGGCATAGCAAATCGTGGGGAGGAAAAGGGTATAGCCATTATCAATCCAATACTGGAAAAACTGCCTGGCAACGGCATGGCGCTCTCTCGCCGCACTGCAGAGCGTAATCAGGAAGCAGGTGTCCAGGCAGACACCACGCATGGAAGGGTTAGGCATCGTCGCCTCTCATCCTGCGGATTTCCGCAACAGGGTCTTCTATCGCGTCCCAAGCCGATCCGCCGGAAACGGCATGGTCGAATTCTTCTGAATCGAACTTCCGGCCCGGCAAGGAGAGGCTGATGAGACGGATGTCCCGTTGTTCTTGGGTTCGCAAATTCACCCGATAGGCGATGTGGGCCAGTACCGGATGGTAAATCATGTTGCCGGACAACCCGGCCAGATAGTCGCGGTTTGAATCGGCCAAGACAGTTCTTCCGTCTGGCAAGTCCAGATGGACGTTAGCCTTGGATTTGCCACCGATATTCTGGAGGGTCGCCATGACATAGGATTCGGAATCGACCCAGGGATCGTTTTCCGGGGGGAGTTCGATTTCCCGCTCCAAGAGGTCGAAGGAATCGACATTGGCGGCGGCGGAAGAAATGCGTATGGACTGCGCGCCGGCTTCGATGAAGTCCTGTCTCAGGTCGCGCAGGATTTCGATCCGGCTGCGGTCGTAAACTTCATCCATGCGGCCGGAGTAAATCGCGGCGATGTCATTCTGGAAGCCCGTTGCCTGCACGGCCGGGAGCAATGCGGCGACGAGAAGGGTCTTGATGCCCACGGAGCCATCTTCGACCGAATAGGAAAGCGCATCCTCAATCTGCCGTTTCAACTGCCGGGAGGCATTCGCGCCTGCAACAAAATCCGGAATCCGCGTGGCGGCGGCTTTGAAGACGGCAGCCGGAATGAACTGGCGGGAGAAGGGGATGTCGCCCCTGCTTCCTTCGCTGTGCAGTTCCAATGCCTGAATCGTTTCCATGCCGCCAAGATACGCGCGCGCGGGGTGGGTGGCAAGCCCCCATTGCATTCGGAGCGGGCGCAATACAGGGCTGGGAGTTGCGGGCGAACGGAGCCGCCCGGAGCAGGACGCTGACAGGGGGCAACTTGTAAGGATTTTCGACAAGTTGGACCATTTGCGCGGTGTGACGAAAATGGTGGGAGGGGAAGCGGGCGGGATGCGGACGGGACGGGAGAGAATCAAGACCCTTGCGGGCTTCTGCCGAGCGTGATATGGTGCTTTCGCAATGGTCACGGGAATGAACTCCAGCAACCAAGGAATTGCAAACGATGAAAAATGTGTTTCGCCGCACGAAGGCGCGGATTAGATTGATTGAGCTTTCGCCAGAGGATTTCAAGGCGGCGCTTTCCCGAAAACGTTTCTCTTCCCAAGATAGACTGAAAATGGCCCAAGAGACGGTCCAATTCCGCATCATCCGCCATCCCTTCCTGCATGGAATGGGGTCCGTAATGGATCTTGCCGGCACCGCTCAATCCCTCCCCCGCCGGGCACTATCCGGCATGGAGGCCGACAGAAGGGCGATGGCCTCCGATTGGAAGGCAGTCGGTGGAGATTTCCGTTCGGTTTTGAAGGCCAATCCGCTCCCGGAGGCTGTCAATGAGTGACAGACTGCCATCCAGCCACCAATCCATTGCGGTTGGCCAGGTTTCGACCCAGGCTCCCGACAACGGGGTGAAAAGGACGGAGACGCTAATGGCCATGCACGCAGGGCCGTTGCCTCCGGCTTCCGAACTGGCCCTTTACAACAATTGCCTGCAAAACGGGGCCGAGCGCATCTTTCACATGACGGAAACCCAGGCGGAGCATCGCATGGGCATCGAAAACAAGGAGATTCAGGCCAGAATCTCGTTGGCAAAACGTGGACAGGTTTTTGCCTTTTTGCTTGGTCTTGTCGGACTTGGTGGCGGACTTGCCGCCATTTTGATGAGTCATGATTGGGCGGGGACGACTTTGGCCGGAGCATCGCTCGTTGCCCTCGTCACGGCCTTCCTGAAACACTACAGCACCAAGGTGGACGGAGACGCGTGATTGAGGACTGCGGGCGGACGGAGCCGCCCGGGCAAGACCAGGACGAGGAGGAGGGATGGACGGCGGGCGGGTGGGGTTTCCAATGATTGGAAAACTTTTTTCCAATGGGTGGAAAATGCGGGAAAATTTTTTCCAATCGTTGGAAAACGGGCGAAAAATTTTTCCAATGGTTGGAAAAACGGCTAGATGTCCGGCTCGATGGCTTTGCTGAGAATTTCGGCTGCCTCGGAACGGCGATACCGCGGAAGGGATTTCTCTACCAGCTGAAATAAGACCTCCGGCGGTATTTCCAGCCACATCTTCCTGGACTCCGTGCTTCCGTTTTCCACATCGCGCGCCGCGGCGTCGATTACCTCCCCTGTTTCCCTCGCGTATTGTGTCACCTTCGTAATGGAGTCGAGATCCTCTGCCGAGCCACCCCCAAGCGCGTTTACATACCGTGCCGCATACTCGAAGCACAGGAAACGCCACTCATTCTTGCTCCACGCGGAAACAATGCTGCGCAACACGTCCTCCGGCATCTTGTCCTTGTTGGGCCACGAAGTGACGAAAAGGGCCATGAAGCGTGATTGTTGCTCGGGCAACTTCGGAAGAATTTTGCGCAACTGGGCATAGGCATACGTTGCGTTTTGGGCCACCAGCTTCAGAAACCAGTCTGCTTTGACCTTGAGCATGATTTCGGAGGCTTCGGAACGGCGTTCGGGCGGGAGGGACGCTTCGATGAATTGAAAGAAAACGGCCGGGGGCATGGACATGATTTCTTTCATGTACTTCGTGCCGCCGTTTTCAATGTCGAGCCGGACCTTCTCGATTTCGGCTGCGACTTTCTTGCCATACTGGGCCGCGCCGAGAGGGCCGTCGTCGAGGTATGTGTTGTGGGCGACGCGGCGCACGTACATCATGGCGTAGTTGAAACACAACATGCTCCAATCGTGGTCGGCCCATGTCGAAACAAGACCGTGCAAGAGGTCCTCGGGAAGCTTGTCCCTGACCGACCAGGCATTGAAGTAGAGCGTCATGAAGCGGGCCTGTTCGTCGGGCAACTTCGGAAAGGTTTTGCGGAGCTGGAGGTAGAAGTACGTGGTATCCTTGACCACCTGCAACATGGACCAGTCCGGGGAGAAGAAGCTGAAGAAGCCCATGGGATTCCTTTCTCGTTGTTGGGTTGTCCGCTATTTGCGCCTGGACAGGTTCTCGATCACGCGCTGCTGGGATTCGATGATGGTGAGGAGGCGGTCGGTTTCGGCTGGACCTGGCGGGGCGACCGCGGGCGGCGCGTGCACCGTTGCGGGTCCTGTTCCTGAGGCCGCTGACCCTCCTGTCGCCGTCACCACAGGCCCCGCGCCCGTGCGCGTGTCCGTAAGGCCCAATAACCAGTCCGCAGACACGCCGCAAGTCTTGGCAATTTGGCATAATAATTCCAAGTCGGGTTCCCGCTCGCCAGACTCATAACGGCTATAAGTCGCTTGACGCAAGTTCAACTTTGAAGCGAAAGCCGCTTGCGTCTCGTTTCCTCTAAGCTCTTTTAGTCGCATCATAAAATTTTCCGAAAAAAATTCCGTTTTGGTATTGACACATATTCCGAACCGGGATATATTGCGCCCGTAATGAACGCAACAAGTTCGACGATACCGCAGAAGCGGCGGAATGACAAGGAAGGAACGAAAGGCCGTACCATGAGGAAACGCTCCAAACTCTTGACCCGGACCATCTACCCGAAGCTGGGTGAGCTCGCGGCGGAGCTCGGTTGCAGCGAGTTCCATCTGCGCGCCGTCCTCCGCGGCAGGCGCCGCCCGGGACCAGAGCTCGCAAGCAAGCTCAAGGAGCGCGGCATCAAGACCGAAAAGCTCAGGGAGCCGCTGGAACGGTGGGTGTGAACGCGAAAGGGAAGACGGACGGGACAACCGGGACGGCAGAGACCGCAGGGACGATTTGAAAAAGCAACAAGCGAGGAACGAACGATGAAGAAGGCGTGGAAGGCGGTTGTGGAATTCTTGGATGCCGTGTTTGGCGAGCTGTCCATGCTCCCGCAGCGCATCGCCGAGGAGCGGCAGGCCCGGTTGGAGGACGAGAAGGCGCGGCAGCGCTCCGCATGGGAGTTCGCACAGAAGCAGAAGACGCGCGGTTTCGAGGCGCAGGGGAGGGCGGCATGAGCAGGCTCGTGGTGCTGTGCGGGTCCACCATCGTGGACCTGAGCCGGGTGCTCTCGGTGGTGGACAACGTGGTGACGTTCCAGGACGGTATCAAGGTCTCGATCCCGCGGCCGGCCGCGGAGGAGCTGAAAGGGATGCTGGAACGGGATGGGGCCGGAAAGGACGCCGAGCGATGAGCCGCCAGCCGTATCCTTGGCCGGGCAACCGGAAGAAGAGGTCGCCGCTGCCTCCGGGGCGCGGGGTGATTTCGCACCAGGTTCCGCAGAGGATCGGGAGCTGGTTCAACGTGGCGGCCGCGGCGGAGTACATCGGGGTGACGCCGCGGACGCTCAAGAACCTGATCGCCAACCGGGCCATCACCTACCGGAAGCATCCGGGGGAGAAGGAAATCCGCCTCCACAAGGTGCAGCTGGATGCGTTCCTGGCGGAAGGGGAGCATCCGAGATATCGGCCCGAGCAGTACGACGTGACGGGGAACGGGTTCTTCTGATGCAAGGGTGTGTTTCCATTGTTCGGGGACTGCGGCGTGGTCCTGACCCGTGCGGTTTTCTCACCATCTTCCCCGCACGGGGTTCCTACCGCTCCCAAGCGCCGCGGTCCCCTTTTTTTGATTTCGCGCCGGCCATCGCGGCCGCCTGTGCTTTGGTTTCATGGGGCATGGGCGGGGCGGCCATCCTCCCCGCGGCGGTGGGCGGCGCTTCTTCTTTTCTCCACCCCGACGGTGCGGGGTGGGCAGGACATGGATATGGACGGACATGAGTGAAAGGGACGGACGATGACGTGTTGCTTGGTGCATTATTTGAAGGGGGTGCGGGCTTACCAGAGGCGCATCCTGGAGTTGAAGGAGCTGGTGGAGGAGCTTGCTGCGAGATGCCACGAGCCGGAGAAGGGCGGTGTGGCATGAGCGAGGTGGGTGCGTGGCGGATCGAGGCGCTGGCGGCGCTGCCGGAGAGGCAGGGCGGGCGTGGGGGCGGAAAGAAGGTGCCGAAGGCTTGGAGGGCGTCGATGGTGTCGGTGGCCGACGAGAGGGTCATGGTGCAGACCGTCCTCAAGGCGTGGCCGGGGGCGGACGAGGCCGGGGTACGGGTCGGGAATGTCGTGCGGGCGGAGCGCAAGGAGTATCTGCCCGAGGGCGCCACGGTGCCGCGCGTGAGCTACATGGTGGTCTCCCTGCGCGCCGCCAGGGCCGCGGAGGAACGGGAGCGCCTGGAGGAGCGGCTGGCCGCGTTGGAGGGGCGTCTGGGGAAGCTGGAGGGGTTCGTGCAGAAGTTGCTCCGGGAGCGTACGGAGGCCGCGGAGCGGCGGGCCGGGGGGAACCCCGACGCGCGCCGCGCGCACGGCGGCGTCGCGGCGACGGAGGATTACGTCCGGGAGCTGGCCAACCCGGACCGGAAGTTCCAGATGGTGCCGCTGGCGGCCGCGGGGGCGTAGGGGAATGGGCTCGGCGAAGTCATATCTGGACATCCGGCTCGTGCCGGACGGCGACGGCTGGCGGTGGATGGTCGGCGCGGATCTCGGGCCGGACGAGTTCCGGGCGCTTTGCTCGGGGACGGCCCCGACGCGCAACGCGGCCCGCGAGGCCGCCCGCAAGGAGCGGAGCCGCATCATGACCACGGACGCCGGCTGGCGGCGCCGGGAGGTCTCGAAACGGCGGCTGCTGGATTGCGCGGCATCCATCGCCAAGAAGATTTGGGCGTACGGCAGGAGGCCGAAGAAGTGAACCGCGGGATGCAGAAGTGCCGTCCGCTGGCGCCGGAGGAAATCCGGCGGATTCTGGAGGCGTGCCGCGCGGACGGGTCGTGGAAGGGGGAACGGGACGGGCTGCTGATCGCGCTGATGGCCATCCGGGGGCTCCGGGCCAGCGAGGTGGTGGCGATCCAGAGGCGGCAGGTCCTGGCCCCCGGCGGGATCGCACGGGCGAGTTTCGTGCTGCCCAGGGCCCGCACGAAGCAGGAACACGGGAATTGCCTGGTCATCCTCCCCGGAGGCCTCGGGGAGCTCGTGGAACGGGTCGCGCGGCGCCGGATGCGGAAGGGGCGCGGGGGCGAGTCGCCGGCCCTCTTCCGAAGCCGCAGCGGGCGAGCGCTGCGCCGCGGCGACGTGTGGCGGATCGTCAAGGCCCGGTGCCTGGAGGCCGGGGTGGACCCGCGGCGGGTCGGGCCGCACTCCTTCCGCCGCTCGCTCGGGCGGGCGCTCAATTCGGAGGAGGGGGAGGCCACGGCGAAACGGTTGCTCGGCATCCGCGTGGAAGGCCTCGTGCTCGCGCAACGGGCCCTCCGGCACTCGAACTCCAAGACCACCCGCATCTACCTCGAAGACGCCACGGAGGAGCAGGCGGCCGATGTCGCCGCCTTCCTGATGGCCCGCGAGCTGGGGATCGGTTGACGGAACGACGAGCCGACGAACGAACGAAACGAACGAGGAACGAACGAAAATGGAAGCGAACGAGTCAACCGCCGGACAGCGGACGCGCCGCAACCGGGTTCTGCCCAATGCGCTGCTGGACGTTTACCCCGACCTGAAGGACCCCAAGGAACAGGATGCGGCGGCGGCCATCACGGTGCGCTATCTCCGCACCGGGGAATGGCGCACGAACGGGTACAAACTCCCGAAATCGACGCTCACGCTGCTCAAGCTCGATTGCGACCGGGTTATCTCCCTCGGCGGGGTGCGCGCCGCCGCCGGGGCCATCGGCGGGAGCCGAAGCAAACGCAAGCAAACGGAAAGCAAAGAGGAAGCAAACGGCAAGCAAACGGACGGCGTTGCTTCCGACGCGGAACAAGCAAACGCAACCAGATGGAAAGGGAAAGGTATATTAGGGGGTAAACCCCCTAAAACCCCCAACACACCCACGTCTCGCGGGTGTGCGGGCGCGCGTGCGGACGAGGACGGGGAGCCGGTTCCGGCGGCGCCGGTGGAGTCGGCGGAGGCGGAGGCGAAGCGTCTGGGGTTCGGGCAGTATGCGCCGGTGGCAGGGGAGCTGCGGGAGCTGATGGGGGTTGTTCGGGCGGAGACGATGGCTGCGACGGTGTTCATGGCGGCCGACGGCAAGGGGATGTCCGCCGAGGAACTGCTGGGATGGGCAAGGCACCGGCAGCGGCAGGGCTGGCGTACGGGCCAGGGGGGAGGGGTGCTGATCACGCGGGCCAACGTCGCCAGCGACATCGCGATCTGGGCGGCCAACCAGGCGAATTTCAGGCGGGCGGGGTCGGCGGATGGGGCGCGGCCGACGGCCGCGCAGCAGGATGGGGGCGCGGCGGAGGGGAAGAAGCCGGAGAAGCGGGAGTGGAGGTTCGAGAAGGCGGAGGTGGATGAAGACCCGTACCGGTACATCTGGGGCCTGCCGGACGATGCGCTGCCACAGTTCGCCGCCTGGTTCTGCGGGGAGTCCGGGAACGAGCGGGCCATCGGCTTCTACGGGCGGTTCGCCGCCAGGAACGGCCACAAGGCGCTGCGCGTCGAGCTGGACAAGTTCGTCGGCAGCGTCCGAAGCGGGGAGGAGCCGGAGAACCGCGGGGCCGCGTTCACCGCGGCGCTCAAGGCCGCGGAACGGAGCGAGCCGTGAAGAAGGGCCAGCAGCATCCGCCCTACGTGCGGACATGCCGGCTGTGCGGGCGCGCGGTACAGCGGATGGCGGTCGGCAGCTCCTTCGTGCTGCTCGACCTCGACGGGGCGCCCCACCGGCTCTCCTGCCCGGAACGCCCCAGGGAGGCCCGGCGAAAGGCCGAGGAGCGGCAGGGGAAACTGGATTTCGCGGCACGGGCCGCGGAGACATGAAATGAAACAAAACACATGAAACATACATGAAACAACGAAAGGAGATGGGCATGGAACACGCAAAATTGCGGAAGTGGGACAATTCGATGATGGAAGCGCTTGCCCCCCACATCAAATTGCTGTTTTCCGAATACGATCAGCAATGGGATTTGACAAAACCAGAATACCGCAAGCGTGACGATAAGGCTTACGCGGAAATCAAAAGAATCATCATCGACTGGTTCAACAAAAACAACATCGAGCCGCCCAACAACGGAAGCAGGGCCGATGGTATTTCCAAGATCATTGACAGATTGCGCAATGGAGCTCTTCCGGGGATCCCGCTTCTCCATGTGTGTGGAAGCAGAAGGGCGTGTGAGGAGCCCCAAAACACCAACGATGCGGATACAGATTCCAAGGAAATCGTGAGAATCCTAGAGGAGACGAAGACCATTATGAGGAGGCTGGAAGATGGCATCCAGTCGCTGTGGGAAGAAGTCTACTGTCTGAGCAACGTACCGTGCATGCTGAACTACATTTACAAGTCATTGGGCGGCGTTGGCAGGCTTGATACGTGGGAGGGGATTCCGCCAATCGAAGGATCAAACCAACCATCCACCCAACCCCAACCCAAGGAGAACCCATGAGCACCACCAATCACAACCTGATCGACCTGCATGCGTGTCCCGTGCCGGGATGCGGAGGATACGCGGAGCGAGGGCGTTGCGCCTTCGGCTACTTCGTGAAATGCGCGGCCTGCGGTCTGCGCACGGAGTACTACCCCCGGCAATGCGAGGCGACGTACGACTGGCAGCGGAAGTGCGAGAAGTTGACGGCGCACCCGCCGAAGAAGCCGGAGAGGAAGCCGAACCGCCGGCACGAGAACCAGCACCACGGGGGCGGGAGATGAGGCAGGCCACGAAAGTAGCGCTTGAGCGGTTGCGGAAAAAGAGGCCGGAATTTGCGTTGCTCCAAGAGGGGGCATTTCTCCGCGACTTGGAGGTCATCGAAAAAGACCTCGAAATCTCCGAAGAGATATGTCGTGCCGCGATGCGGCATGCAAAGAACGTCGCCGTGCTGGAGGCGCAGATCGAGGCCCTGAAGGAGGCGAACAAGGAGCTTGCGTCCGATGCGAACAAGGCGGAAGCGAAGCTGCTGGCGATTGTCGGCGTGCTTGGGGAAAAGAAGTTTGCCGAGCTGTTGGCCGTGGAGACCTTCGAGAAGGCCGCGAAGGGGGCGCAGGACGCCGCGGACGAGATGCGGAAGAAGATCGAAGGGACGAAGGGAGGGAAGGCGTGAACGTTTCGGCTGGAAAAACCTACGTTGTTGACGGAAGGCGGATTCTGGACCTCCAAGATGAGTTTTACGAGGTGAAAGCGAAACTCGCGCGTATCACCGGGACGCTTTTGGGGTCTTTGGAGAGATTCAGCGACCCCAACACCCAAGACAATGTTGCCTCGGTGGTAGCATCTGCCGGAGTGGCGGTGGCCATGCTCGATGACCTCATTGCAAGGCTCGGACGGCGTTCCGTTATCCGAGACCTGTGTGGAGACTGGGGCGAAGATGGCAAGTAAACCGAAAACCAAGCGCCGCTACCGTCGCCGCCAGAATTGCGTGCATTATTTCGGCTTCAACGAGTGCGGCATCTTCTCGGGCGGCGTGCATTGGCTGTTCGACTGCTGCGGGCCGTGCGAAAACTACCGGGAGCGGAAGGGGCGGAAGAAGAAGACGGAGGAACACGATGGAAACGACTGAGACGATTGCCGAGATTGCGGAGGAGATACGGAAAGAGACCTGCGGCGAGGACGGCATCTTTTATTCGATGGACGGGCGCAAGGTGATGGCCTATGCCCAACGTTTCAAGCGGGCGGCCCGTGTGTTGCAAGGCCAAATCGACCATGCCGACACGATGCTGTTTTGCATGAGGGCCGAACTCCGACGGGAAAGACCAGGAAACGCGGCTGAGTTGCGCGTGGCGCTGGAAGCCATGTTGCAGAGATTCGACACGTTTCTGGTTCGCTGGGGCTCAAACTCAGACAGCAGAATCTTGGATGAAGCCCAAGATGCGCTGAAACAAGCGCCGCGCAACTGCGACCGCGGCAGGGAGGCGGCGGAGGACGCCTTCACGGCGCGGTTCGGGCGGCCGTGGACGGAGGAGGAGGCCAGGGTGGCGGAGTGGCTGTTCGAGGAGGCGGGGCGCACGGGGACGCCCCGGCAGGACGCGGACGGGAGGGCGACATGAAGACGCTCAAACGAAGCGGGTGCGCGGTGCTGTCGCTGGTGCTGAAATACAAGTGGTACGACATGATCGAGAGAGGGGAAAAGCGGGAGGAGTACCGGGAGAAGAAGCCGTACTGGCAGACACGCCTGGTGAATTGGATCGACAAGCAAGACGGCTTGGTCGTTCCGGTTATCGAGTTTCGGAGGGGGCGTGCGGCGGATGCGCCAAGGATGGCTTTCGTCAGCGATGGCCCCATGGGGCGCAATGGTTTCGTCATGGCGTACTGCATGCACCGTGCCGCCGTGCGCCCAGGCTGGGGCGAGCCGAACGAGGAGCATTACGTGATTCCGCTCGGGGAGCGGGTGGCGCTCGTCGATGCGCCCGACGGCGCGGGCGCGGCAAAACAGGGATGCTGCGGGAATGGGGCGGAGGGGACGACTGAGAAGCGCCGCTGGCCGAAGACGTGGCACGATGCTCCGCATTCGCCGCTGCCGTTCAGGGATGGCGGGTGCATGGTGTTCGTTGGGGATGACGGGCATGTGGTTGGCCGTCTGGTGCCGCCGGATCGCCGCGACGAAGAGACAGCCATGCGTGACAATGGCAACTACCGCTACATGCTCTGCGCCGTCAACTGCCACGAGGCGCTCGTCGGGGCCGCAAAGAAGCTCGTCGTGCTGCTGGAGGAGAGAGGCGAGGACACCAGGGAATTGCGGGCGCTCGTGGCGCGGGCGGCGGAGCATTTCGAGTGATTGGACGACGAAGCGACGAAACGACGAAGCGAGAAAGGAGTGATGGAGTGATGCGGAAGTTGATCCAGTGGCCAAGGGCCAAGTATTGGACGCGGGTGTGGAATCCCGTGATCGGGTGCAAGCAGGTGTCGCCGGCGTGCGACCACTGCTACGCGAAGACGCTCATGGCGCGGTTTCCGCAATACTGCGACGAGGACTGCTTTCCGTCGTTCCGTCCGAGGGAAACGGCGAGCCTGACGCCGCCGAAGAAGGGGGTGGTGTTTGCCGGGAACATGACGGACTTGTTCGGGGAGTGGGTGGAAAAGCCAAGCGATTACGTCGTGAGGACGCTCGGAGGCAAGGCGACAGCCTACCTCTTCCTCACCAAGCGGGTGCGCCGCATGGTCTGCGCCACGGACGATTGGGTCCGCTTGTCCTGCGGAGAGCGGCTGTATTATCACGACTTCGACATGGGCAACCACTACTTCGGATTGACCGCGGAAGACCAGGAGTGGTTCGAGCGGCGCATGGGGGAAGCGGTTGACATGCATCCTGGAAGACAATTGTGGCTGTCGCTTGAGCCGCTTCTCGGGCCGATAGACCTCTACCCCATCATCCGCCCGAATCACCCGAGTTGGAATATCAAGTGGGTCGTGGTGGGGTGCGAGTCCGGCCGCTACCGGCGCCCGTGCAAGGTGGAGTGGGTAGAGGGGATCGTGGAGCAGTGCATGGGCGCCGGGGTGCCGTGCTTCGTCAAGCAGCTGGATTTGGGAGGGAAGTGCATGACCGACATCGACAGGTTCCCGGAGCATTTGAGGGTGCGGCAGGTGCCTTGGGCGGGGGAGGAGGTGGAGGCGTGAGCGCGGCAAGGAGGACGAGAAGCCACCGGTTCGGTTTCGACAGGACGGTGGAGTTGTTCGTGGCCGGGGCGGGGGCGGTGATGTGGCGGCCGGCTTTCGGAATCGACGGCTTGAGCTGGTACTACGCGGAAGATCGGCTGTATGTCGTGAGGGATTCGCGCAAGCCGACGCCGAGGTTCGCGTTTGTCGAGGCCAGGAATCCGAAGCAGGCTTGCGAGGCGGCGGATGCCGGGTTCATGAGTTGTCCGTTTTGAGAAAGGAGCAAAGGACGAAATGAGCGAAAGAAACGACGAAGCGACGAAGGGACGAAACGAGGAGATGGCGGGGAAGGTGTCAACGGCGGAGGAGGGGCTGGAGAGTGTTGCCCGGAGAGTCGTCGGGCTTTGGAACGGGGGCGGCAAGTGTTGGACGGGGAAAGGCTGGATTGGAGCCACGGACGAGTCGCACGTGATGCTGTTTGTGGGTTGGGGGAACTTCGCGGGGAAGGATGAAGGAGCCGTTGCGGGAGGTTTCTTCCGCGGGGCGGAGTTCATGCCCTGGAAGTTGGGGGCGTCGGTGGATGAATTGGTGGCACGGGCGAAGGCGGAGGCGGAGAAGGCGGAGGGGGAGTACAAGAAGGCGTGGAAGGAATGGAACTGGCAGGATTACGAAGGCGAATACGTGCATGTGACGTGCCCGTGCTGCGGGGAGGATTTCTTTGTGGATGACGACGGGAACAAGGTTGACCCGAAGGCGGAATGGAGGGGATGGGAGCCGCGGCGGAGGGGATACCGCAGGTACGTGATCGCCCTTGTCGGAGCGGCGAGGAAGCCGGTGGTGCTGGATGCGCTGTTGCTGGCGAAGGTGTTCGAGCTTGCGGCGATGCTCGGCGGAGTGGTTTCGGCGGGGATGGCCGTCGTGCTGGACCACTTTCAAAACGAAAGGCCATACGATGTGTTTTTCGTGGCCGGTGGGTACTGGAATTTCGCGATCCTGCCCGCCAGGTTGGAGGATGAGGGGCCGATTGACGGGGTGGCCGTGGAATGGCAGGACGCGGATGGGAAGAGGGAGGAGGTGTGAGATGGGGAGGAAGACGAGGATTCGGGCGTGGGTGCTGCGGACGAGGGATGGGAGGGTGCTGACCCATACGTGGGGCGATGGTTTGGGGGAGCTTGCGCCCACTTGCGCGGCATCGCTCGCGGATGCCATTTGGAGCAGCGAGCGCAGAGGGCTGCTCAACACGATGCGGGAGTGGAACGCGAAGATGGCGGAGAAGTGGAAGGCGGACCTCATCGTGCCGTACGTGTTCGTGATGCCGGTGAGGGTGGAGGTTGTGGTGGATTGGGTTCCGCCATTCTGGGAGAAGGGACGGAAGGGACAACAGGGACCACAGGGACGGGGGAGCGCGCGGGACGCGGATGGGAGGTTGGCGGAATGATCAGATGGCTTGAAAAGTTTTTCCACGACAAGCTCGGATGGCACGTCCCGGGGAAGCCCGGTTATTTCGACGGATGCTCCATTCATGCCAGGTGCATTTACTGCGGGAAGGAAATCATGATGGATGGGCAGGGGAATTGGTTCGTGGGAGGGAGTCTGTTGCCAAGAGTGGAGGGCCGCACGGCGGCGGCCCGGAGGGACGCGGATGGGAGGTTGAAGGACGAAATCATTGTCCGGCCGTCGCCGTCGGCAGACACGAGATCGGCGGACCACATCATCACGGAGGAGGAGTTGTCCACGTCCACCAAGATGCACATTGAAGACGTGAGGCGCGGTATGGACTGGATTGCGCAGCGCATCCAGAAGATCGGGGCGCGGCACGACTGGACGAAGGTCGAGTTTTTCCAAGACTTCTATCGCCAGTTCCGAAAGGCGCAGGAAACGGGAGAATGGGGCGTCGGCTGGTACGACGAAATCCACATCGTGAAAGAGCGTCACCACTTGGAGGACCGCTGTCCCGACGACGTGACGTTGCTGGACGTTCTTGAGCGGATTGTCGATGGCGTCATGGCGGGGATGGCGCGGTCGGGCATGTATGAGCCGCGGCCTCTCGACCGGGAGATACTCGAACGGGCCTACATGAACACGCAGATGATGCTGGCGAAAGTGGTGCGCGTTCTCGACGACTTGCCGAAGGATGGCCGCACGGCGGCGGCCCGGCAGGACGCGGACGGGAGGATGGCGTGAGGACGCTTGTGTTGTGGCTGGTCGTGGGCGCTTTGGCGTGCGGGTTGGGGATGGCGGAGCGCAGGGCGGCGCGGGCGGAGAAGCGCGCGGAGGAGGCCGAGAGGTGGGCCGAGGTCGTCGCCTTCGAGGCGCAGGTGTGGGTGGAGAGGGCGGCAAGATGACGGAGTTCGTTGTGTCGTTCCGGCTGCCGGGGGATGCGCACTTGTTCATCCGGCACGGGACCAATGTGTGGGCCAGGAACGCGAAGGACGCCATCGACAAGTTCCGAAAGTGCGTGCCAGAGGCTTACGATTGCACGGCGGAGGAGGGGATGGTGGTCCTCTATGGGATGAAGTGGGCTACGTGGGACTATTCTGGCGGGGCGAGGTTCGCCGTGGCGGACAAGCGCGGCTTGGCTTGAGGTGCGCATCGGGCTTTGCCAGGTGGACGGGAGCTTGCCGAATCTCGCGCTAATGCGGATTGCGGCTTGGCACCGGCGGCGCGGGGATGCCGTGGAGTGGTTCATGCCGCTCATGCGGTACGAGAGGGTCTATGCCTCCAAGGTGTTCACGTTCACGGAGGATGACCCGTATCTGCCGGGGGACGCCATACGGGGCGGGACCGGCTACGACATCGAAAGCCGGCTGCCGGAGGAGGTGGAGGCGTGCGATCCGGACTACAGCATCTACCCGGACTTCCGGGAGGCCATCGGGTTTTTGACGAGGGGGTGCGTGAACCAGTGCCCGTGGTGCGTGGTGCCAAGGAAGGAGGGAGGGATACGGGTGGTCGGGGACATCGAGCGCGTGGCGCAAGGCCGGAAGCGGGTGTTGCTGTTCGACAACAATTTCCTCGCGGCGCCGCGGGAGTTCGTGCGGGAGCAGGTCGGGAAGATGCGGAGGCTGGGGTTGCGGGTGGACTTCAACCAGGGGACGGATGCGAGACTCTACGACGAGGAGACGGCGGCCGTCATGGCGAGCGTGCCGTGGATCCGCTATCCGAGGCTGGCGTGCGACACGGACGGGATGATTCCGCACGTGCTGCAGGCCGTCCGGCTGTTGAGGGCGAATGGCTGGCACGGGGAGGTGTTCTGCTATGTGCTGGCAAAGAACGGGGAGATTCCGTCTGCGCTGTACAGGATTTCGTCGCTGGTGTCGGCGGACAGGGGAATCGTGCCGTTCGTGATGCCGTACCGCGGACTTGACCGCGCGGACCAGCCGGAGAGGCGGTTGAAGAATCTGGCGCGGTGGTGCAACCGGCAGTTCGTGCGGAAGGCGTGTTCGTTCGCGGAGTACGAGAAGAGGAAGGGCGGGCCAAACCCGTAGGCCGGGAGAGGCGCGGGGAACAATGGGACACAATGGACGGTTTGTCTCCCTTCGGTGTGCAAGGCAGGGCGGTGGAATGGGTTGCGGCGGACGTGAAAAACGGGCGTTTTTTGTTTTCGCGGTTGCGGCGCGCGGAAAAGCCAATGTTTACGGGGGTGCGGGCGGGGTCGATTCACCTTCGTTTTTTCGGAATTCGGGGCCGCGTGCGCGCGTGACCGACAAATAGGGAAAATCGGGGTTAAAAAAACCACCTGAAAAACGCGTTCGGGGAGGGCGAAAAAAAAGGCTTGACGAGAATCACGTTGGCCTGTGGCAGGCTGGCCATGGTCGCAATACAGCCAGCCGCAAACATGCCGGTCCCCCCTCCCGCGAACGGTGCGGGGGCGGCGCCGGACTTCGACGCGCTCCTCGCGGAAGGGGAGGCGCCGCTGATGCCGCAGGTTCCCGCGGACGAGCGGTTGGACCAGGAACTGGCGTCGCGGTTCAAGGCCGCCCAGGACGCCCGCCGGGACACGGAGAAGGAGATGTTCAACAGCCTCCGGCGGCGGCACGGGGAGTACCCGCCGGAAGTGTACGAGAAGCTGGTGGCGGCGAAGGCGTCGCGGTCGTTCTCGAACATCACGGAGGGAAAATGCGCGGCGGCGGAGGCGCAGTTCGTCAACCTGATCCTGTTCTCGCCGTCGCGTGCGTGGGGAATCGAGGCGAGCCCGATCCCGGAGCTGGAAGGTCCGGCGATGGAGAACGTGCAGCACGAGGCGGGGGTGCTGACGGGGGCGCTGGAGGGCGCGGACTTCGAGGCGGCGGTGGAGGAGATCGCCGCGCAGGTGAAGGAGTCGGCCCAGGCGGAAGCGGACCGGCGCGCGGAACGGATGCAGAAGCTCATCGACGACCAGTTCGCCGAGGGCGGCTGGCGGAAGAGCGCGCGGGCGGTCATCCATGATTTCTGCACGCTGGAGATCGCCGGATGGATGGGCCCGATCCTCGTCGAGTCGAAGGAACGGCGGGTGGTGGGGAACGCGGTGGTCTACGAGACGAAGGTGCAGCCGACGATGGTGCGGCTGGACCCGTTCGGGATCTATCCGGGCGCCGGCGCGGCGGACGTGGCGGACGGGGACTTGTTCTACCGGACGCTCATCACGGACGACCAGGCGGTGGAGTTGGTTGCGTCCGGCAACCTGCTCTCCGGCCGCGGGCAGCTGGCGTATTCGCGGAAGGGGGCGCTGCTGGGCGACGGGGACGTGGACCAGCAGGTGTTCCAGGAGCTGAAACGGCAGCAGGACCCGCTGGGGACGGCGGTGAACCCGGACGGGCGGCACGAGCTGATTTACTGGTGGCACCGCATGACGCGCCAGGAGGCGGCCGGGGTGCGGAGGGAAGAGGTCCCGCCCGACCAGGCGCCGGACGAACGGCTTTCGTACATGGGGCTCATCCTGAACGGGGTGGTCATCTCGTGCGTGGAGAACTGGGACCCGAGCGGGAAGCCGCAGGTGCACGTGTGCAGCTACCGGAGCGAGCCGGACAGCGTTTTCGGCCACTCCCTCCCCTGGCTGAACAAGGACCCGCAGAACGAGCGGAACGTCGCCATCCGGTCGCTCCACACGAACATGCAGTTTTCGTCGCGGCCGATGCTCGATGTGGCGCTCTCGCGGCTGGTCAATCCCTGGGACACGACGACGGTCTATCCGGGCAAGGTGTTCGCGACGCAGCCGGACTCGTCGGGAGAGAACCGTCCGGCGGTGACGCCGCTGGCGATCCCGAACTTTACCCCCCAGATGCTGGGGGCCGCGAACCAGGCGGTGGAGTGGGCGCACGACGCGACGGGCATCTTCCCGCAGGCGTACGGGGCGGCCCGGCAGATCGGACCGGCGGAGACGATGGGCGGCTACCAGATGCTCCGCGAGGACCAGATGACGACGCTCAAGCTGGCGATCTCGTCGCTGGACGAGGCGATCCAGTCGCTGGTGGACTCCTTCTGGCTCTGGAACATGCTGACGCCGGGGCACGACGAGTGCAAGGGGGACAGCAAGGTGGTCTCGCGCGGCATCGTGCAGCTGTTCCTCTCCAGCGAGAACATCAACAACCTCCAAGCGAAAATCCAGTTTTTCCTCCAGTCGCCGGACGCGGCGGCGCAGCTCAAGGCGAACGGGCTGCTCAAGCTCATGAGGGCCTGGTTCGTGCTGTCGAACCTGGACCCGGACGAGTACCTCGTCACCGAGGAGGAGGCGGACCGGCAGCGGGCGGAGGCGGAACAGGTCCCCCCTCCCGAAGAGACACCGCCGGAGAGCGGGGAACCTCCGCCGCAGGAGCCCCAGCCGAAGCCGGAGAGCGAGTCGGACCGCATCCGGGCCGAGGCGGACATGATCCGCGCCCAGGCCGCGCAGAAGAAGGCGGACACGGAGGCCGGGAAGCTCGCCATCCAGCGGGCGGACGCGACGATCCGCGCGATGAAGGCCCGCCGCGAGGAGCAGCAGGCGCGCGCGGCGATGTCCGGCGCGGCCATGCCCGCGGAAGCTGCCGGCACCACGGAAGGCGTGCGCGGCGCGCAGGGGGTGACGGCATGAGCCGCAAGGGGAATCTGCATCTGGCCCAGGCGCCCGAGCTGGAAGCGGCGCTGTGCCGCCTGAAGGCCGGGGAGCAGAGCGGGCCGGACCTGGCGCTGTTGACCGGCAAGGTGGAGTCGCTGCTGGAAGCGTCGCTGGAAGCGGCGGTGTCGGCGATGGGGGAGGTTTCTGACCGCGCGCTGGGCGCCGTTGGGGCGTACCGGGTCCTGCTTTCCATCATCCGCGACGCGGACGGCCTGCCGCCGCCCGAAACCGAGCCCGCACCCGACCTTTTCCCGGAGGACGCGCCGTGACCGCGAGCCCCCGCACAACCCCGTTTGGCCGCCACGCCCGCACTGCCGGGGGCGCGACCGCCGAGAACAAACCCATCCGGCATGTCCTTCCGCCGGGGCCGTGCGATGCGCCCCCGACCGTCGGCCCCCGCAAGCGCACCGCTCCCTCCGCCCGGGCCCAGCGATGCGCCCCGGACCGTCGGACCCAAGAACAAGCGCAGAGCCGCGCCGCCGCCCCGTATGGCGACCACGCAGAAAGGAAACCATGAACGAGAATGCGGAAACCGCCCCCGCCACCGAAGCGGTTGCGACCGCCGAGGACATGCCGAAGATCGAGTCCACCGGCGCCCTGATCGGGCAGGAGGCCATCGACGCGGCATACCAAGCCGAGCAGGAGAAGGAATTGCAGTCCATCCTGGAGCAGGCCGGAAAGGCCGATGCCGGGGCGGACGGCGACACCGGGACGCCGGAGGACGCGCCCCCGCCGGAGACGGCGGAACTGCCCCCCGCGCCCGCGACCCCCGAAACCCCGCCCCCCGCGGCGAAGG
>JAEEGL011892501.1_pt1 | contig 19447 bp, 17 predicted proteins | sample 9134231 | NCBI WGS metagenome assembly JAEEGL01 (sample SAMN16246548, study PRJNA631951) | gut metagenome | biome: gut microbiome; feature: rumen; material: fiber-attached | host: Bos | place: Iran: Karaj | collected 2018-10
CATAAACAGATAAAACCAATGATATACAAAAAGAAGGACTGTTTTGTGTGTGACTAAACGACTTGCTTATCAAAATTTCACTATATACTGTGTGCTAGCAATGCCAAAAGCACAATATAGACGACTGAATAGTTACCAAAAAATCTAATTCTTTTTGATTGGTAATCGATAAGACAAATACTCAGCTGCAAAACGAAGTCTACAATCACAATAATAGGCAGTTAGAGGGCAATTAAATAATATGCCAGAATCATTGACGACGCCGTGGATTTATGCTATAATAGAACTGTCAAAATAACGAACCTCTAAATGCCGATAGGAAAGGAGATTGTCATATGGCGGTTTATGCATATCTGCGCGTTTCAACGCCGAAACAAAAATTCGGACGGCAAATCAACAACATTCGCAAGGGTTATCCGATGAACATTCCCGATGAGAACATCATACGTGAAGTCTTCACCGGTACGATGCAGCAGCGCCCTGCATGGATTGATCTGAGAAAGAAGCTGAAGACAGGAGACACGATAGTTTTTGATGAGGTTTCACGTATGAGCCGCAACGCTGAAGAAGGCTTGCAGGACTATATGGAACTCTATGAGCAGGGTATCAATCTGATTTTTATCAAAGATGCTCATGTGAATACTGACCGTTACCGAGAGAGTGTTGAGGCAGCCAATACACAAAATATCAATCGAGTAAATGCAGCCACGGGCGATAAAATGATAGATGAGCTGCTCAGCTTCATGCTCCAATGGGTAAACGATTATATGCGAGCGCAGGTGAGCCGTGACATTGAGCAAGCCTTCCAAAGAGCTGAGGATGAGATCGCTCATCTGTCAGAACGAACTAAGGCGGGCATGGAGGCGCACAAAGCCGCTGAAAGCATTCGCAATGCCCGTAAAGGTAAGCGGTTTGAGACTGTTCGTTCATTGACTGCTAAGATCGCAATACTGGATAAGGCAGGAGCATTCGCAGGTTCGAATACCGACCGTGACACAGCTCGGATTGCAGGTGTTTCAGACAGAACATATTTTCGTTACAAAGATGAATTGTTGCAGCAACTAGCTGACCATACAGTCGATGATATTCGGCAGGAGTTATCAAAAAAGCTCAGAGACAAAAAAGCGCGGATTAAGAAAATAGAACAGTAAGGCGCTTTGTATAACTAGGTATACATAGAGGTGCAAACAGGAGCCGTAAAAAATATTATGTGCTTGAAGCGTATCAATGCAAAACCTAATGTATATACATTGACCTTCTTATATGCTTTTGAATTCGGAGGTGCGCTATGCAAAAAGGTATTTATTCCGAAATAATCGGTGATCTGTTTGCACAGGATGTAGATGCGATTGTCATCCCAGCAAATCCCGAACCGATCATCGGTTCCGGCAACGGCATAGATCGCGATGCCTATATGCTTGCAGGCTCCGAGCAAATGCTGCGAGCCAGACAGCAGATCGGAAATATCATTTTCGGTCACGCCGCTGCGACCCGTGGCTACAGCCTGAAAGCGCGAACAGTCATCCATACAGCTACACCGCTTTACCACGCAGAGGACTGGCGGAATACCTTAAAGCGCTGTTACCGCAACTCAATATACTGTGCCCGCAAGTGGAATTGCCGCTCAGTTGCATTTCCACTGCTCGGTACCGGCGTAATGAGAATACCGAAAGAGGATTCTCTGAAAGCGGCACGCTATGTCCTTACAAACGAAAGTATGCAGCTAGGCTTTGAGAGAATCCTGCTTGTGCAATACTCTGCCGACTATACGCGGATACCTGAGGATATGCTCGCTGATCTCATGGAACGCAGTCATTATGAGTATATTCGGAACTTCGGACAAGTTGCGGCGATGTTTGAGGCAATGCAGCAGGACAGGGAGGAATATTCGCAGTATCAGGGGGATCTTGAACTGCTGGCTGCACAGAATGAGAGCTTTCACAAAGATCAATATGCGCATGATCTGTTCTGCAAGCTCGTCTCTGATTATCTCAATCAATGTAGAGGGCACTCACAGACAAAGCTTGCGGAGGCCGCCGGACTGCATAAATCCATGATTACACGCTATCTCAGCGGCGAACAAATCCCGTCCCGCGACTCTCTTCTGCGCATTTGCATGGTACTGCATACGGGGTATCCGGAGATGATGAAGCTATTTACGGCGCATGGATATTATTTTCCCGGCAGCTCGCTTGAATATGAATACAAGGAAGCCCTGCTTGCAGACGATACAGAACGTATTTCCGAACTATTTGAGACGACCTGCAACAAACATGATACCAAATATGAAAGATTAACCATATATATCAAACTGAGCCGGACGCTGTGTCCGGCTTTTTTTCTGTTCTCAAAAGTTGCACTTTATGCAACGACAGATTCTCCGCGCTATGCTATACTGAGTTCGCAGAGGATGAGACGTCCTCTGACTTAATGAAACTTCATAAGGAGAATGCGTATGATACCCCAGAGTGTAATTGTGCCTAGCGCGGATGGAAAGCATGAGTTTAGCCTTGCAGCGCAGCGTCTAGCATCCGGTGAGATATATCTCGACGGCTCAATCACCTCAGAACTGCTGCTGCCAGTCACGGCAGTGTTCCGCGAATGTGCACAGAACGAGCAGCCTATAAACCTGTATCTCAATTCCCCCGGCGGCGAGGTCTATGCCGGACTTGCGATCTACGATCTGATGCAGGAATACCCCTACGAGCTGAATGTATACTGCATCGGTCTTGCCGCGAGTATGGCAGCGATACTTCTGGCGGGCGGGAGAAAGGGGCAGCGCTTCATTCTGCCGCATTCGCGGGTCATGATCCATGAGCCCCTGATTGCAGAAGGATTCGGCGGCTCGGCTACCACAATCAAAAACAAGGCGAAAAGCATCCTCGATGTACGCAGCCTTGTCAACGGCATCCTTGCAAAGCACACAGGAAAATCCGTCAAGGAGATCGACAAAGCAACGTCCTTTGACAATTTCATGAATGCTGAGGAAGCAATCCGTTTCGGTCTCTGCGACGAAATCAGAAGCATCTACGACATGGACGAAACGGAGGAAATCGTGTGAAAAATCCAAAAAACATTGCCGATCTGATTCGGCGTGCAGAAGCTCTGAATGCGACGATTCTGCCGAATGGCGAATTGTCCAGCAGAGATTGCTTCAAGACGCGCCGGAATAACAACATCATCGTGATGGGGACAACCGGTGCGAGCAAGACACGCTCATGTGTAATCCCGAATATCTTGACAGCGCAGGACAGCTACATCATCGCTGACGCCAAAGGGAATCTGTTCCGCAACTATGCGCCGTATCTGCAATCAAAAGGCTATCGAATCGTGCATCTCGATATGATCCACCCGGAAAAATCAGACGGCTTTAATCCGCTCATTGATTTGAATACTCCGGATGATTATCTTAAGCTAGCACATTATTTCGTCTACGCAGGAAAAAAAGGCTATTCCACAGCTGATCCTTTCTGGGATCGGTCGGCAATGGAAGTTCTTGCAACTATGATAGGCTATATTGCGGAATCGGATACGCCGCCGGAACAGCGCACAATGTCTGAAGTGCTGCGGTTGCTGGCCACCTTCAACCCCGAGGAAATCGAAAGGCGTCATCGCTGCGAATTTGACGGCCTGATGAAAGCAGCCAATACCGCATATATGGAGCGCTTCGGAGAAGAAATGTGGAGCCGCAGACAATATCGAAAGTTCCGCGAGGTCATCTCGCGGACTATGAATACGATTTTGCTAACGATTCATGGCGACCTTGCAGCACTGGATACACCCGGCGTCCGGCAGATGATGCAGAAACCGAACATTGACATCGAAATGATTGGCAGGGAGAAAACGGCAGTATTTGTCGAGGTCAGCGACACTGACCGATCCAAGGACACGCTGACGAATACCTTTTACTCCCGCGCGATGGATGTGCTCTGCCGGTTTGCCGACAGTCAGCCGGACAGTCGCCTGCCCGTTCCGGTACAGTTCATTCTCGATGACTTCGGAACAAATTGCCGCATCGACGGCTTTGAAAATATTATATCAAATATCCGATCACGCGGCATTTCAGCAATGATCATTCTGCAATCGACCGGACAGCTCCGCAGCGGATACGGCGAAAGCGCCCAGACCATCATGGACAACTGCGACACATTCGTATTTCTCGGCGGGAACGACATTACGACCGCTCAGATGATCGCCCGGCGTGCAGATCGACCCTTATCGGATATTACGAATATGCCTGTCAGCACAAATTGGGTGTTTCAGCGCGGGCGCAAGCCTGTCTATTCCCGCACTGTTGACCTGAACGAATACACGCTTGCGAAGCAAATCGAAGCAGGCGAATTTGAGCAGGAGCCAGAATGGGTAGATATTGAATTGCCGGATTTTGATATTATGCCGATTTCATGACAATCAAACAGGCAGGAGTTCCAATTTGCTCCTGATGCAGGTTTCAGAATAATATGCTGACCTCCATCAACATACCAGTAAGACGCAAACCGGAGCATTCTGCCCTTGTCCGGATGTGATAGACGATGTTTTCCAAGTCATAAAATAATAATTTCCTCTTGATTTTTCTGAATGGATGGTGTATAATGATATCAAATCACGATTTAGTAAATCACGATTTGGCAATGGAGGAGATATCATGTTCATCGGAAGAAAACAGGAATTACAGTTTTTAGAAGAGCGGTATAACCGAAGCGGCGGGCAGCTTGTGGTGCTGTACGGTCGCAGGCGTGTCGGCAAAACCGAAACGCTTCGGGAATTCTGCAAGGGCAAGCCACATGTGTTCTTCTCATGCCGGGAAGTGTCAGATCAGTTGCAGCTGCGCAGTTTCTCTGAAAAGCTGCTGCGAGAAAAGATTCCGGCGGCAAGCTATCTCAAGCAGTTTGCCGATTGGGAACAGGCGCTCCGCAGCGTCACAGAGCTGCCCTTTGGCGATTGCAAAAAGCTGCTGATCATTGACGAGTTTCCGTATATGTGCAAGGGAAATGAGAGTATTCCGTCGATTCTCCAAAATCTCTGGGATGAGCTGCTGAAAGACGAGAATGTGATGCTCGTAGTCTGCGGCAGCGCGATGAGCTTTATCGAAAAGGAATTGCTCTCGGAGAAAAATCCGCTTTACGGCAGAGCCACAGGTATCTATAAAATGGAATCTATGGGCTTCTACGATTCTGTGCAGTTCTTTCCGAATTATTCTGACCGGGATAAGATCATTGCCTATGCGATACTCGGCGGCATCCCTCACTATCTGCGGCAGTTTGATCCGGCACTTTCGCTTGATGACAATATCAAAAAGAATATTCTCACAAAGGGCTGTGCGCTGTACAGTGAAGTAGAATTTCTGCTCAGACAGGAGCTGCGTGAAACACCGCTTTACAATTCTCTGATTGAGGCGGTCGCGCTCGGCAATACCAAGCTTAATGACATCAGCACGAAATCGCTGGTCGATGACACCTCAAAAGCCAGTGTATATCTGAAAAATCTGATTGAACTGGAAATCGTGGAACGCGAGTTTTCCGTGGATAACGGCACCAAGGAGCGAGCGAATACCAATCGTGGGCTCTATCGCCTGACCGACAATTTCTTCCGGTTCTGGTATTCGTTTGTGTTCACAAACTATTCCGAATTGGAAGGCGGCGATGTGGACGGCGTGTACGAATATGCGATCAAGCCGGGCTTGCACGAATTTGCGTCGCTGGCGTTTGAGGATGTATGCCGCGAGTTTGTCCGGGAGATGCAGAAGGCAGGCAAGCTGCCGTTCCGTTATAAGCGAATGGGACGCTGGTGGGGCAAAACGACCGTCCGTCGCAAGGACAGCACCGAGGTTCAGGAAACCGAGATCGACCTGCTGGCTGTATCCGCGAAAGCCGATCAATATTTGCTCGGTGAGTGCAAATTCAAGGGCAGACCGTTCAGCTTCGGTGAATATCTTGATGCTGCCGCGAAGCTGGCGCCGCTGAAAGACAAGGCTGCATTCTGGTATTATCTGTTCTCTGAGAGCGGATTTGATGACAAGCTCACCGACGAAGCTGCCGGAAATCAGAAAGTCAGACTCATTGATCTCGCTGAGATTGTGAACGCAGGAGCGATGACTTGAGCTTTGCTGAAATGTGCTTCGTAACACTCCCGTAGCACTCACTCAACCATAAAGTATCGTAAAACTGGCACTTTTAGAGTCTCCTAACTTATCCCAGCTCTGATTTTCAGATCATCGCATATATGCAGAAAATCGCCCCGCAGAGCCATTCTGCGGGGTTTTTTTATTGTCCTGTGAATTGCTGAAACGCGGTAAAAATTGAGTGCTATCGTTATTAAGAGAGGCGAAAAAAGAGATGTCGGCTGACATCTCCTTTTATATCTTATTGATAGTCTCAATCAGTTCCTGTATATCAAGGTGCGTATAGACATTCTCGGCAATTGTCTTTCCCGTGTGCCCCAGAATCCTTGCAATCTTGGGCGGATAGATTTCAGCTTCATGCAGCATGGTAGAACAGGGGTGACGGGTTTCATGAATGTCCCGCTTGCCGAATTCCAGTGTTTCCATGAACGGAGTCCAGTATGTATCTTTGTATGCGGTATATCCTCTGTCTTCGGAAAAATCGGTACAGGTGCTCTGCTCCTGATGTGTCCGGCAGCGTCCGAAAGCTTCTGTACATGATGTTCCTTCGATGCACCCTTTCTATATCTGATTTGTTGACACAGCAGATATAATCTGTTATAATAGTCCTGAAATCATCGGCAAATCCAGATGAGAGCGGAGGGATAAAATGCTGCACTGGAAAGTTATATTTGACTGCCGCACGCAAAAACGCGGCGCGGATTATTATCGCCGCGGGTTTGTCCGCAATTTTCAGTTTGACGGCAAATACATCACTGCGGACGTGCAGGGAAAGCGGCTCTATCAGGTTGTGATTACACTGGAGGGGAGCGAGGTCGCAGATATGGATTGTACCTGTCCGTATGCGCAAAGCGGATTCATCTGCAAGCACATGGCGGCTGTCCTGACGGCCTACGATACTGAGTTTGAACAGCTTGAAACACAATAAAGCAAAACGCTTTCGCTCTGCATGACAGAACGAAAGCGTTTGTTATTTGTTTACGAAGCAGCCTGCACCGTGCAGCATTGTGCAAGGAATTCTGCGGCAGCTTCTTCCGACGTTTCCTCATCAAGCAGATCGGGATAATTCACGCGGATGACCTGCGCAAGCAGATGCCGCACATCATGCTGAAAACAGCCGGTCGGATCGTATTCCAGCGCGCCCATTTTCGCACGGCGGTCAAGGAACGCAAGCAGGTTTTCATGCAGCTTGCTTCTGCGAATGTATTTGCATTCCGCGTGATACATATTGTAAATCCGTTCAAGGCTGTCACCGAGTGCCGGCTCATCCGGATACCGCAGGAACAGACGCCCGCTCAGTTGTGAGCTCTGCTCGTCAACGAGCAACCCGAGCAGCATGCATGCGAGCTGATCCTCCGATTCCGCGCAGGCAGTACGAATCAGCTCCTTTCGGAGCGTGTCGCCGTCGAGGTCTTCATATTCCGCTTCATCCTCGATTGCCTTGTGCAGCAGCGCAGACAGATATGTGCGTGCTCCGTCGGTCGCGTAATGATGCGCCGTATCCTGCAAAACGCCGAGCAGCTTCCGCAGTCTCGGGTTTTCGATTTCAACGGTCATCGGATCGGGCTCCGTCAGGTTGTGCACCTCCGTTTCATTCGGCAATGTTTCCGCATTGATCCGCAGAATCTCCTGCGTCAGCTTATTCTCTGCGCCGAGTGCCTCGCTGATATGATGCATCAGCGCGGACATCTCATCCAGCAAATACATTTCCTTCATTGCATCGAACAGCTTGTCCCATTCGTCCGGCTGCATTCCCGCAACGCGGAGAATCGCTTTCTGCTCCCGTTCAAATTCCTCCTCCGAGGCAAACGGATTGACCTCGTCCAGTGCTTCCGCCAGCAGATCAGCGTCATTTGCATCACATTTCTGTACGATAATCAGGTCGAGCAGCGTTTCATAGACATCCAGAAAGAGCTGCTGATTCGGTGTGAAATCGGGTGATTCTTCATGTGCATACCGCTGCCAGCCGAGACTGACTGCACGAAGCAGCGGATCGGCAGGCTCTTCTGCGACCGAAATGTCGCAGGCAGTTTCTACGCTGCTGAACATCGCGCGGGTTTCCTCGATCTTGTAGAATGCATCGTTACACGCATCGTCTCCGTTCATCCGGAAGACATCGGTCAGCAGGGAGCGCTTTTCATCGTTATCGTCCTGTCCGCTGCGGATGAGCAGCTCGGCGGCGGCATAAAACATGGTCTCGGTATAGCTCATGGAAAATCTGCGGCAGAGATGCACCGTGCCGTCCTGAATCGCCTCAGAAACCGCCGCATCGGGCAGAGAATCGGTATCCATGCCGAAGGTGAAATCCATAATATCGGTGTCTGCGAAAAGCTCATCAAGGTTCTGGTTCATTTTTATTTCCTTTCGGGCTGTGCCTGCACGGAACGGCCGATTCCGCACAGTCGGGTTTGAGATGCGCCGCAATCTTTGTTTACTAGTCTATTGTATCACGAAAAAATGGCATTGTCAAATACGGTTTGTCATGGCTAACATCTGTTTTTGGTTATTTTTTCAGGCATTGTATTCGGAGTGTATCAGAATGCATACAGGCCGATTTTGAAAACACCTCCGCCTGTTTTTTGACGCCTGCAAAAAATAAGGATCCGCGAAAAAATTTTTCAAGATTGCAATAGCAAATTGCACAAAAATGAAACCGTTCTGTTTTGCCAGAAGGCTAAGCTGAAAGGTATCCTCTATTGATATAAACGCTCATGCTTTGACGCATTGAATGGCAAGTGCTTTCTATACACTTGTCAAAATCGGGATATTATGCTATAATTATCATGACAGAATACATTTATCTGCAAAAAAGGAGGCGAAAAAAATGGATTTTTCTTTTTCAAATATGCTGTATGACCCGGAATGGATACCGGAGCCGAAGGAACAAACCGGCGATACCGGAGAGAGGAAGAGCTATCCGGGAACAGATTCTTTGCTGAAAAGCTTAGAAGAATTCGGGAAAAGCAAAATCAAGGATGCATTCGAAAAAAAAAGCTGGGTTATTCGCTTTCGGAATGAGCAGCAGTGGGCATTTAGCGGAGTGGGGAATGATGCTCAGTGTGTGTTTGCGATTGTATGCTCCGAACCGGGAGAGTATCAAATGATGAAGCTATCCTGTGATGCGTATCCTCAAGTAATAAAACGGGATGGATCGTGGTCAATCCCGGACGAATACAGGGATAATATCACAGAAGGCACGCAGGATGTAATCAATAATGCAATCATCATCAGTTTAAGTGAACAGGAGACAGACCATGAATGATAATTTCTATAAACGCCTGTTTGCCGGCGAAGGGGAAGTGGAACAGGCCATTCATACAGCCATGACGGCTGACCTTTCCTATACGGCAGCTTTGTATGATAAGCAGCCAAACAGCGCGTTCTTCTACGATGAAAAACATCCCCCGACCTTTCTGCACAGACATCCGAATGCCGGAGCCTGTGTTTATCCGCTGAAACATAACGGCAGAACGCATCATGCAAAGCTGTCTCTGGTAAAGCTGAAAAACGGCTTGCGGCTTGCTGTTTATACGAGAAATCTCACCTTTTCTAAAGCAATGGATACCGCACTGCTCTTTGATGTAATCCCGATAGAACAGCAGAATGAAAATGCAGAACAGCTGCTTGCATATCTGAATACAGTACAAGAACTTTCGGGGGCGAAAAGGGACTGTTTCAGCGCTGTGATCAAGTGGCTGAAAAACAAGAGTATCCGCCTGCGGTCTGAATTCGAAAAAGATGCAGATATCTTTTTCGGAGGCTGCGGCGGAAAAACGCTTGCTGCGAGGCTTGATCTTGCAAATGCGAAGGAAGAAGACAGCATCGTGCTGACACCGCCTGCTTTTATCCAAGGTACCGAAGCGAAGGAATACTTTGGGAAGAAAGGAATCCTGTACGATAATACCAATCATCCGAGCCATGTCAAGCTGTATCTGCTGCATCATGATAGCGGGTATACGCTTTGGATCGGCAGCGCCAATGCGACTGTGCAGGGCATTGGCTGGAATTTCCGATTGCCGAACAGTTATCTGCCGCCGGAAAAATGCAGTATCGAATGTCTGGTGCGATTTAAGCTGACCGAAGAAAAATTTGCGGCGATGAAAAGAGAACTGGCCGACCGGGGTTATATAAAGTTTGATTTTGATTTTGATAACCCCAATACAAAAATTCTGAAGGTGTCGTCAGATCCGGTCGGTCAGTTTATCTGTGCTTATTATGAATGCGACGCAGTCAGTTATTCCGGTGCGCTGCGCCGCGGTCAGCAGGGAACTGTTCACGTCAGTCTCAGGCGCAAGCACGGAGATTCACCGCAGATAACGGCACCGGCAACAGTAAAGTGGCTAAAGTGGCGGCCTGCTGAATATGACGATATGGCGGAAACGCCTTTGTCCGGTTGTTGGCCTGATAAAATCGAACTGGAGTATTCATACGCCTCTTTCCGGAAATCCTATGGGATTCTGCTGTTCGGCAAATCTTGTTCGGCAATGATAATTCCGGATGAACTGCTGAGGGGCATTCCGCGCGCGGACGGGCGGGAACAGTTTGACACGCTCCTGACCGACTGGATGTGCAGCGGCCTGCCTGAGCAGCCGGATTCGCGCTGGCCGAAAGAGCTTGCCGATATGTACGGTTTGCTGAATGGGAGTGCGATTCCGCAGGAGCAAATACAGCAGAAAACGCAGCAAGCTGCGTGCAACGCTGTTTGCCGCATCCCGAAGGAACTGGAACAAAGCGCTTTTTCTCCAAAGCCGATGCCGTTTCAGAAAAACGCAGCATATCGTCTGCATAATATCCTGCAAAAGTATTCCCGCGCATTTCTTGCAGATGAGCCGGGTCTCGGCAAGACCTTTACCTCAGCATTTCTGCTGGTCATGCTTGCAAGGGATGCGTGGAAGAATAATAAAGAACCGTTTTTTGCAATATATCTGGCTCCGAATCAGCTGCTGCTCTCGAAAAACGGGCAGGAGCTGGTTGATAAAGCAAGTACATTTTTGCAGGAAGATGAAGGTATTGTACTGCTGAATCAGAAATATAATAATCAGATGCCGGACAGACCTGCTTTTGCTTGTGAACCTTGCGCAATACGTCGGAAATGCTATCAGGGCAAGAAAGTCATCATTCTGCTGACCTTTTCAGCAAATACGGTGATCCCGCAGCGCACCTTATTGAAATTGGATCATGAAAGAAAACTGATGTATGCATCCAGCGAAGCGGAAAATGCAATCCTTCGCGCTGCTAAGAAAACTGCCTTCGAATATGCTTATGCGTTTCTGGAGGAGTTTCAGTTCGGCCTTTTGATCTGGGATGAATATCATCGTTATATTGGTAAGCTACTTAACAAAATAACGGCAACAGCTTATGATAATCCCTTCTTTTGCTATGAAAAAAGAAGCGCCATGAAGCAGCTGTTTGTCTCCGCAACCCCTTATAATACACGCATTTCAGGGGAAGACAACAAGGAAGCACTGGAACAGCTCTATCAAGCAGCATTTGACGATCAGAATGACGAGCTCACTGCACTTCCGAGCTTTGAGACAGAATTCGCAGAACTGTTTTGCGGCGGAAAACCGCAAGTTGATATAATAAAAATGATAGACGAATACAAAAACAATAAATTAAAAGACCTTGAAAAAACGCTGAGATTACGAATGGTTCGGAACGAGCGCACCAGATTGCAGGGCGAATATGAGCCGTTCCGGCGTATCACGGCTCCGGCATCCGGCTCGAGTGCTGCAGAAGCAGTTGTTCTTCGCAATACCTTCCGGCAATGTGAACAAATGGGACAGATTGGCTTTTCAGACAGCGCTCTGCATCTCAGTATGCTGATGCCGTGGATTATGAGCTTTCCGCATATCAGTTCAGATAAAAGCTATAAAATTCTCAGTCCGCCTCAAGGACAGAGCATTCCGAAATCGCTGCTCGCCTATGAGGAAGGTGCAATCAAGCACTGTTTTCCGGAGCAGTCTCTCGCGTTCCGGCAGATCTGCACGACGAATCTGCCGGACAGACAGGCGGCGCAGCTCTTATGGATGCCGCCGACCGTTCCGGATTATGACCCCGGCGAAAACAGTATTTTTTCAAAACACAAGGATTACAGCAAACTGCTGGTGTTTGCGGAATTCAGCTTTTTGCAGCGCGGCGGTGCTGCAATGCTCAGCGATTACTGCCGGTTTCTCTGCAAAACCGAAAAGCCTGTGCCGAATGATTTTTTGCAGGTTCTTCCGACAGACAGTTTTTCACCGTATGACTGTGCAGAAAAACTCGGCCTTGATAAACTTGATAAAGAAATGCCGCAAAACATTCAGAATGCATTTTTGGAGTATTTCAAGAATCACAGGCAGATATTATGGAGCTGGATGTGCGATAATCAGTTTATGGACAAGGAAAAGTGGGGAGCCGGTGTTCTGGAATATTGCAGACAGGGCAATCTGCGTGCGGTACTGGAAGAGTTTTTCTTCTGCACAGACGGCGGAACGAAACAGCTTCACAGCTGTGAAATGCTTTGCGATTTGCTGACCCGCAGCGGGTGTATAGTGAAGTATTCTGACAATCAAACAAAACATAATTGCGAATTTGCAGACCGCCTGACAGACGATGTGGGCGATGTCGGAACCGGAGTGAAGAAAACGGGTTCACAACAGTTCACCCCGACCGAGCTTACCGGAAAGGCATTTAATTCTCCGTTTTATCCGATGATCGTTTTTGCAGGGCGCGGCGCACAGGAGGGCATTGACCTGCATTATTACTGTCAGCGCATCATGCACCTGACACTTCCGCTCGGCGCGGTCAGCTATGAGCAGCGGAACGGAAGAATCGACCGCTTCCGCAGTCTGCTGATCCGGCGGAGAGCTGCGGAATATTACGGAGGGGGCGACGGCAAACCGGATGCGCTTGCCCGTATGTTTGCCGGTCTGATCGCTAGGCGTGATCAATTCGCACCGAATAATCAACTTTTCCCGAACTGGAGTATTCCGAATAAAAACAGCCGGTGGCATTTTGAGGAGATGATTCCCGTCTGGCTTTTTTCGGAGGAAAACAAGCGGCTTATTGCGCTTGATAAAATGCTGCAAAGCTACCGATCTTCCATCGGTTCGCATCAGTCACTTGCCGGAATAAATCTTTCAACGATGGAGTCTCTCACTGAAAATGTGCAGAAAGAGGAGGAATCAGAATAAGGTTTTTCGCTGCGATAAGAATTCTTTTTGAGATCATTTCTTCTATCCGGCATATTACGGGAACAAGCAATGTTTAACGAAATCAAGGAATACTCCTTTGAATAATCTGGTATGGGATAATATACAATATCATGGAAGAAATACAGCCGTGAGTGATAAACCCCATCAAACTATAATTCTGCATCTTACCCCGAATTTCTGCATTTCACCGTATTTCGCTTGAAAATGCACCAATTATGTTGTATGATGATATCAGTAACAAACATGAAAGGTTGTGCTGATATGACAATTCTTCTATTAACGGTGATAATCATTACGGAGACAGTGTTTCTGATCGCAGAGTTTAAAAAAACATCGGTAAAAAAGGAATGGAACAGAAAACGTCTGTTGGTGGATATCAGTGAGCTTGCGGCGTTTGGTGTGATGCTTCTGCTCCCTGATATCGACCTGTCGTTCCGTTTTGCGGGACTGGTAATCATTTTGATTGTAAGACTGATATTTGCAGCTATCAGGTATCTCGGCAGCAGAAAAAGCCAAAAGCCGAAACACAAATCGGGAAAGATCATGAGCTTTATCCTCAGCGGTATGATGCTCACCTTCGCACTGATGCCGGCTTTTCTTTTCAAAAACTATGAAGGCAGACAGCTGACAGGGCAGTATACGCCCACGGTCTGCTCGGCGATCCTGACCGATACATCAAGAGTTGAACAGTTCGAGCAGGACGGCTCTTTCCGTGAAGTTCCCGTGTATCTCTTTTGTCCGTCCGAAGCGGAGCAGATACCCGATCATTCGCTTCCTCTTGTGATTTTCAGTCACGGTGCATTCGGCTGGTATCAGAGCAATATGTCTGCTTATCAGGAGCTTGTAAGCAACGGATATGTAGTCGCAAGTATCGAACACCCCTATCATTCGCTGTTTACACATGATACGTCGGGCAGGCTGATCACGGCGGACAGTCAGTTCATGCAGAATGCGCTGACACTTGGAAACAGTGAAGTCGAGGATACAGAACGAGAAGAAATATTTCAGACGGAAAATGCGTGGATACAACATCGCATTGCTGACATGAATTTCGCAGTTGATACACTCAAAGCAGCGGCGGATCAACAGGAATTGTCAGCGTGGATATTCACCGAGGGCGACAAGGAAAAGCTTGAAACTGCAGTAAATCTTATCAACACCGAAAAGATCGGTTTGATGGGACATTCGCTCGGCGGTGCAACGGCAGTTACAGTTGGCAGACGTGATGATATTTCTGCGGTCATCGACATTGACGGTACCATGCTCGGAGAACAAACAGGGTTTGTTGACGGAAAATATGTTGTCAACACCGAACCGTATTCTACTCCGCTGCTCGCAATAGACAATGAAGAGCATCATAATGATCGGCTTGAATATCTGGAAACCGGCTATGTCTACCCGAATAATGTCGTGCTTGACCATGCAGAAAACGCATATGAAACATACTTTGTCGGTGCAGGTCACATGAATTATACCGATCTTCCCCTTATCTCGCCGTTCCTTGCAAAGCAGCTCGGCACAGGAGAGATTGGCCCCGAATACTGCACCGACACACTAAACAAGCTGATACTTGACTTTTATAATTGCCATCTGAAAGATCAGGGGGAATTCAGCGTACAGGAGCGTTATTGAGATCATTATGGATATCAGAATCGTAAATATCGGAGAGGGTAAGCAGGAATATATCGAAATCGGCTGTCACAAACAGGACGGGAATATCAGCGAGATCATCAGGTTTATAAAATCCCGTCAGGGCGCAGTCGAGGGAACAAAAGATGAAAGGCAGTATCAGCTGCCTGTCGTTGATATCTTCTATATCGAGTCGGTAGATGACAGGACGTTCATCTATCTGGAGAAGGACTGCTACGAATCACGCAAAAAGCTCTATGAGTTTGAAGAAGTGCTTGCGTCACGGCGGTTTGCGAGGATCTCCAAATCGGTCATCATCAATCTGATGAAGATCGTGTCGATCAGTCCGGCACTGAACGGTCGATTCCGCTGTAAGCTGACAAACGGTGAGGAGATTATCATTTCCAGAAAATATGTTCCTGATATAAAAGAAAGGCTGAAGGGGTGATGACAATGAAAGAACGAATCAAAGAAATGGCAGGCAGCTATTTTATCGCTGTCACGCTGATCAATATTGCTATCTTTGCAACAGGAACATTATTCCGATCTGAACAGAGATTTGGCTATGAGGCGTTTTTGTCTCCGCTGTTGCTTGGTGCACTTACTGTGATTCCGACAATGATCATGTATTCCCCAAAAGAATTAACGGTCAGACAGCTTATATTCCGAAAAAGTATACAGCTTATCATGGATATTGCCATTGTCCTCGCTGTGATATTCAGTGGGAATGAAATGAGCAGCGATACTGTGACTGCGGCAGTCGGTGTAGCAGTCAGCATTGTGATCGTGTTTGCTGCTGTACACGTCATAGAATGGCTTTTTGAGAAAAGAACAGCAAAACAGCTCACTGCACAGCTCGCTGCATTTCAGAAACGCAATTCTGACTAAAAATACAGATTAGTATATAAATCAATATGTCAAATGATATACATGAGGACAAAACCATGAACAATGAAACAAAGAGTGCTGCTGTCAGAAAAGTCACAGGAGCATTTGGCTATGCGTTTTGTGTCATATGGTGGTGAATGCTGTCCCCGAAGTTTTCAGATATGATTTTTCGGGCAGCTATACAGCAAGTATCATAACTACTGCTATGATGATACTTGTTTCGATCATGTGGGTAAAAATACGCAGTAAAAACATCAATGACTGATCATAGCATTATTCGGGATAGAGTTGTCCGAACTTCGTCCAATCAATCGGGATAGGCGTCAGTCCCGTGTAATTGCCCTGTGTATCAGCGAAGGGCTGAGGTGTGCTGAAATGTGCTTCGTAACACTCCCGTAGCACTCACTCAACCATAAAGTATCGTAAAACTGGCACTTTTAGAGTCTCCTAACTTATCCAAGCGCTGATTTTTCACAGCACACAGAAAACCGCCCCGAGGATTCGTTTCTCGGGGCGTTTGCTGCATCAAAGAAGCAGGGAACAGATGCGTGATCTGTTCCCTGTTTTTCTATGATTTACGGGAGATCGACGACGGGTGTGCCGTTATGATCACACGCCCAACTCATTGCATTTGCGTATGCTTAGAAATTGCTCGCACTAAAACCAACGTACGTGTACGGCATCTCCACAATGCCTGCTTTATTCTGCGAAAGATCATAATACCATTTTGTATTGATAACGGGATAAGCACCGAACAGGTTTTTTTCATCCAGCATCAGACGTGCCGCATAGCAGCTGTTATAACTGTCATCATCAAAAGCGTTGACCATCTCCATTTCAGCGGTCTCATTCCAGGTGGGAGTTACGAGCCCGAGTGATTTCAGATTCGGGAAACGCTTGAAACAGCTCCGGCAGGCAAGCGGTCTGACGCAGAAGCAGCTTGCGGAACGCATCTGGGTTTCCAAGGCAGCCGTCAGCAACTATGAGCTTTACGACCGCTGCCCGACACCGGAGATTCTGATGAAGCTCGCGCGGGTGTTCCACGTCTCGACGGATTACCTGCTCGGCATGGAGGAGCAGCAGCAGACACTGGAGGTATCTGACCTCACCGCCGAGGATGTGGAGATCGTGGAGCGCCTGATCGGGCTGCTCCGCAGGAAGAATCTGGAGAGGAGCAGCCCGCAGGGTCCGGAAATGGATTAGCGGGACGGCTCGTGCGCCGTCGGGTCGGTGTACGCGCTGCTGCCGTAGCCGTCTGTGAGCTGTGACTGCGACCGCAGCAGGAGCATAGCGGAAATCTCGCGGGCGCGGATATTCGAGATGATCTTATCGAAGTTGGCGATCCTGCAGGTGAAGGATGCCGTCCGCCTGCGGATGACTGCCGGCAGAATACGCACGCGCTCTGTGCAGCGGGAAATGCTCGGTTTCCAGCAAAGACTGATTTTGCCTGAACGGAGCCAATGCGATTTCCGCGCCGTGCTTTTCCGTCTCCGGCAGCTGATAGCGGAGGATATGAGCGGAGCGCTTTTGCTTCGGAAAGACAAGCGTCTCTCTTGCCGCAGTCTTCAGCTTCTGCCGGGCAAGCTGCAGCTCCTTCCGCACATCCCCGGATACCCGCGTCGTCGGATAGTAGTTTTTCGGAAGAACAATGACCCACTCCGAAAGATCGAGCAGGGAACCGTTTCTGATCGTCAGCGGCAAGATCGCAGTCCTTTCTGTCGGAATCGGCAAGCCTATAGAAAGCGAAAAAAGACCGATGCAGATGCATCGGTCTTTTCAGAGCTGTTTACTGGATTTGAACCAGCGACCTCATCCTTACCAAGGATGTGCTCTACCAACTGAGCTAAAACAGCACACAGTCTCGCGTTGACTGCCCTATTATTATACTACAATTCGCGGGTTTTGTCAAGCAGAATCCCAAAAAAACCGAAATTCGTCATACTGCACATAAACAGCCTGTAAAACCACTTTATGTTTTGTTTTCACTTAGAATTTTCTGTGAAACTATGCATAAGGGGTTGAAATTGTCGGTCGGATATGGTAGAATAAACATGAACTGTGTTCACTGTGACGATAGTTTTTATGCGAAAATACAAGATATGCCGATCTGTTTTTCGCATGTAAAGAAAGAGAAAGCTGATACCGATTCAGGAGGGATTCGCAACCATGAAACGCAGTCTGCGCCGTGCAGCAGCCTCACTCGCCGCACTCTTTTCCGCCGCCGTACTCTGTACATCGTCCGTCTGGGCTGAAACGCTCGAGGGCGACCTCAACGGGGACGGCGTGATCAATGTCTATGACTTCATCCTTGCAAAGCGCGATTCGGTCGATGCCAGCGCACCGGTCGTCATGCGCGTGACCGCTGCGGAGGGTGCTCCGGGCTCGACCGTCACCGTTGCCGTCGATCTGACGGAAAACCCCGGCAGCTACGCGATGGGCTTTATCATCGACTATTCGGGCTTGGAGCTCGCCGAGACCGAGAATCCGATCCGCATCCACAATGCGGAGTTTTCCGAATACAGCATCGCCTACATCCCGGCGCCGGAGGTCCACCGCCTGAGCCTTGACGTCATGTGCCGCAGAATCTCCCCGCAGAACGGCGTCATGCTCGAATTGGACCTGACCATCCCGGAGAAGGTGCTCCCCGGCACGATCCTCACGGTCGATTTCGTCCGTGCGGAGGTCACCGGCGCGAACGGTGCACTGCCGATCCTCACGGAGCGCGGCAAGATCACTGTGCTGCCGACCCCGGAGCCGCCGAAGGCAGACCAGAAATTCACGATGATCAAGGGCTGCGACGTGTCGTCGTGGCAGGGGAATATCGACTGGGACACCTTCGCGCAGAACCCCGATATCAATTTTGCAATGCTCCGCGCCGGCTACGGCAGATACGCCAGACAGGTCGATTCCACATTCTACCGCAACTATCAGGGCGCAAAGGCTGCCGGCGTTCCGGTCGGTGCCTACTGGTATTCCTACGCGATGACGCCCTATGAGGCAAGGCTGGAGGCACGCGCCTGCGCCGAGGTCATTCAGGGGCTGAGCTTTGAGTATCCGATCGCGTTTGACTTTGAGGAGAAGAGCCAGCTTGCACTGCCGGTCGATGAGGCATCGGCGATCGTGGATGCCTTCTGCAGCGAGATGGAGTCGATGGGCTATTATGTCGTGCTCTACTGCTCGTCCTTCTATCTCAACCACACGATCAATCAGGATGTGAAGGACCGCTATGATATCTGGTGCGCGCACTACAATGTGCCGAAGCCGACCTATCAGGGCAGCTACGGCATGTGGCAGTACGGCATCGAGAAGAACAAGGCCGGCTGCTACGGCGACGTCGACATGGACAACTGCTACAAGGATTACCCCGCGATCATGCGCCGGACCGGTCTGAACGGCAACGGTGCAAAGGCTGCTTCGGAATAATCAAAAGACAGGGCTCTGCGCAAAGCAGAGCCCTCAGTCTGTGGATAAAGTGTCTCCGACGGATTATATTGGGGACTCTGTCCCCAAACCCCTGCTTAAGGGGCACTGCCCCTTAAGAATCCCATTATGACAGAAATAACGCATCAGCGTGGAATTCGCACAAAACGGGATTCCAAAGGGATAGTATCCC
>JAEEGL016567980.1_pt1 | contig 19447 bp, 19 predicted proteins | sample 9134231 | NCBI WGS metagenome assembly JAEEGL01 (sample SAMN16246548, study PRJNA631951) | gut metagenome | biome: gut microbiome; feature: rumen; material: fiber-attached | host: Bos | place: Iran: Karaj | collected 2018-10
CATAAGAAATATTCGTAAATCCTTAAAAATAGACCTTTCCTACAGTATAGGAGAGGTCTAAATTTATCTAATATCGAATATTTCTTATAAAGATACATATTTAGCCAATAACGCATCAGATGTCATTGCAAATAGCAATATTCAGCAAGCTTTAACATCAGCCGGATACTACAATATGGCAACATATAATGTGAATAAGAACTCCACACAGTCATTCACAGCTCCGGCCCATCCCAAATACATTCAGGTAGCGGATACGACTCACTGTTATAGCCTACTTAACAATGTAAGTAGCTCAGATAGCGGCTCTTTTATAGCATTGTATCTTCTTTCTGGCTATGCAGATGTATACCAAACAACGATAAATTGGAGTTTTAACCCTGATACTAAAGTTCTTACAATAACAGCAGGAAGTGGCTTCAGTGCATGTTCCGGATTTCCAGTTATAGTTTGGTATTAGAATACAAACGATACGCCATTAAGTCGTGCATCTTGATCTCCGGAATCATTGTAAGTAAATGTATCTGGATATAGGCTAAAAACAGCATATGTAGATACATTATAGTAGTAATACCCGTTTTTTTGATACTCATAGGCCAACTGATTGCTTATAGGAATTGCTTGATATATATATACATTATCACAACGCATTTTTAATTGATGATCAGCCTTCACATAACGTATTTTAAGGTCGGGATTATTTATTGTAATCCACGGAGTAGATGACGCCGCAGAAGAATTATTTGAATATGCCACAAAATTTATATCAAAGGCATTGCTCAATACGGTTTCGGCATAAGAAATATTATCTGCATTAATGGCGTCATTCAGCTTAGCAAGCGTATCTACGTTAGCATAGTTGCCGCCTTTTGACTTGATCTGATTCCATACAGAATTAGCACCTGCATTATAAGGAGCTGTCTGATTAACCTTCATCTGAGTATGATAACCGGAAGAAACTGTATATGTCTGAGTCCCGGTATTGGCATTTGCTGTTATAGTTTGAGTATTACCGTTGTAATTAGCCATTGTACCAGTTGCATTTACACCGGCTGATGCTGATGTAAAGGTAGCACCTGATAATACGTGAGCCGCCGTTGCGTTACCTTTTTTCGTATCATTTGTGCCTGCTGTCTTACCGGCATTGTAAGATGCTGTTTGATCAACCTTTATGCTTGTATGATATCCATCTGCTATATCATAAGTCCGAGTTCCTGTATTTCCATCTGAGGTTATCGTCTGTACATTACTGCTATAATTTGGCATTGTACCGGTCAACTTATTTCCGTTTGCATAACCCGTCTTGCCCGAAAGAATATCTGCCGCTGCCATTGTAGCATCTGATGTAGATCTCTGTTTAATCTGTCCGATAGCGGTACTTAAATCATTATATGTAGGCAAATTCGCAGCCGTAGTTCCAAGTGTAGTAGCATCAGGCGCAGTTGCTGAATTAATCGCAGTAGCAATACTTGTTTTACCATTTACAGTCTGAGTGTAAATGGTATCAAGATCCCTTGAGTCAAACACAGCGTCTGTTCCGTATGCAAAGATACCCTTAGAGTTCTTGTCGGCCCATACAGTAGGTGTTGTATCTGCTATCGCTACGCCCAATGAACTGAACGCAAGAACTAATGCACTACTTAAACAAATTGTTGCTTTTGTTGTCTTTTTCATAGCTTTTCCTTTCTCATACTACTCTTCTGTCGGACTTTCCCATAAAAGTCTATAATCTTCTTCTTTCCATAATCCTATATCATTCTGTTCTGCCTCTTTTTGTATTTGAGAAAAAGAGTACGCATATTTTGTATTCGGTGCTATGCGCAGAACATTTGCATATCCATCTTTAAGTATCTGGCCGTTAAGAGTGTAATTTTTAATATACTCTGTGGTATCTTTATCTACATCTTTAAGCCAAACATAAGCCAAACATCTTCCATACTTATCTTCTAACTCTTCGTCAAAAGTAAGATATAAAGTACTTATGCCGTCAAGCAACTGTTTCGTATGAGCAGAGGCCATTTCTCCATAGATATTGTTCTTTTCTTCGTCAGGGTTAACTGATTCGGGAGTATCAATACCTATCAGTCTCACTTTAACTTCTTCATCTTCTATCTTCACGATCAACGTATCTCCGTCAACAACTCTGACCAGGGACGCCTCTGTCTTTTCTTCTTCGGAAATGTTATTTCTTATGAGATTGATTGTACCGGTCGCCATTTCAGAGATAACGTCATTACTTATATCCTTAAATTCATTAATTATCTCTTTGCCTTCATCGCTGTTAACAGCGTCTTTCGCCATATTGGCGGCAATATCGACTCCTGTAAAGTCAATATGACCGTGGTTTATCATAAAGGTTAGAACGATGATCACAAGAATTACTGCAACTATTTTTTCAATTATTCGTCCCATAATATCCCCTTTCAATTCTCATTTGGGTATAATATACCATATTATGAAAATAATTAAAACCTTTTTGTACAATGATAGGCGTAAAACAGTAAGAAATTGATAAAAACAAGGCCCCTGCGCAATGTGCAAGAGCCTTAAACTTTACCATGTTACTATTCGATTAACAATCGCGGCTTGCTCAGCCGAGGTCATTTTTGTGTACATCCTGGTTATCTCAAGAGAACTGTGTCCCATAAGATCAGCAAGCAAAAGAAGATCTATCCCCTCTGAAATAAGTTTTTTGGCGTACATATGCCTAAAGGAATGCGGATATATACATTCTATAGGTATTTTAGGATACTTTTTCGCAGCCTTTTTAAGCCTTGCATTCACAGTTGAAGATTTTATAGCATGGTCATTTACCATAAATATTGGGCCGTAGGTTATTTCATCGCGTTCTAGCCACAAAAGAGCCTCTTCTCTGAGTTTATTTGGAATATATATGCGTCTATACTTACCACCTTTACTCACAATATCCATATATCCCTTATTTACATCTTCTACTCTAAACTTCACAAGTTCTGACACTCTAGCCCCGGTACAAGCAATGAATTTTACAAGGAAATATGATGTATAGTCATAATCTCGTTTCAATCTCATTAAAAAATACTTATAATCCTCAAACGAGATGACGTTCTCCAAAAATTGTTTTCTCTGAACCTTGACCGATTTCAACTTTAAACCCCGCCTGTTTATGTAAGTAAGGTACTTATTCATAGCGTGGATCTTCTGATTAACACCTTGAGGCATATAATGCTCAACCAATGACGCCTTCCATTTAAGAAGGTTCGTCTTTGTTATAACCCGATATTCCTTAAAATACTTATCAATGACGGTGGTATAACATGTTACAGTGGCAGGCGACAGATTTTCCTTGAACAGGTAATTTGCAAACGCCTTGGCATCCTTTTTAAAGGATATTACCTTGCCGTCTTCAATTAACTCCTCTGCACCTTCGATTGTGACATAAACTTCGTCATAAGCCTGTGCATTACTGATACTTCTTATAGAATTACTATCTTTACTCATAACAAAATCTCCTTTCATAAAAATTATGACATTCAAATTCAAAATATTGTGTAGGGAAAATAAGAAAGGATATTGTAAAGAAAAGAGACTCTAAAGCTTATGCCTTAGAGCCTCTCCTTTTAAGAAATTCTATAAATTGACTGTCTGGAACTATATATATTTCACTATATTCATTACCGTCTATAATATAATCCTGGTAATGCGCCAACCATTTAGCATTATCATCTACCAATATATAAGTAGATAAGCAGTTTATGATCTCACGTAATGAGTAATTATCATGGTCTTTTACACAAAGTTCTGATGGATAATGATGAATAATGAAAAGAACGACCTTTTCTTTATATTCTTTTATCTCTTCTTTGTGATTTTTAAAGTAATCCGCTATCGCAGCGGTATAAGTGTATTTTATTCGTTTATTATAGGAACCTGTTTGTTTATCTTCTTTGAACTTTTTGGGTAGTAATACCGGATATTTTATATGTAATATATTATCTGTTTTTGTAATATCTGTCGCATCTACAAATTCTTTATCATAGAAATCATAATGATTATCTTCTATTCCGTAAAACAGCTGAATGGATGTTATATTATTAAAGAAATCATTTACCTGACTTATTACCTTTGAGCATGTGTGGCTTAACATTCGAAGATGATTTGGATTGTTGTCTGCATTTACAGTCTCGGTAACTTCTTTTCTTTTATAGACATCCGCCAATAAAATATCTATACAATCTTCCATTTCCCTTAAAGAGTCTTTGTTTTCTTTAAGTTTCCTTTCAAGATCGTCAAACACTTTATCAGATTCATCTGTTTTGCTCACAATGTTTTCTTTATATAATACCATTTAATCTATCCTTGCTAACATTTCAGCCTCTTCATCTGAAAGGCTTACAACCATGTAATTTACCTTTTTTACTGACTTACTTACATTATCTATACTGTAATCAGTCAAATCTATGTTTTCTACCTTTTTATTTAATACCTTTATTTCTTTACTGATACCAGTTAAATTTTCTTTTCCACCCATCATTTCTTCAGCCTGAATCCTGCATGTCTGTTTATATCTGCTAAACTCCATTACGGTATAAGCCTTACTCATAAACGCAACGGTTGTTAACGAGAGCAACAAAAACACAAATCCTGCCACTCTTCCAACACCTGATATGCAAATTTCCACAGAGTTACTTTGGGGATTATCAAGAGCCTTAGAAACAATAAAAAAAATTATGCCTAAAATCAGCATGAAGGTCAAATTCTTTGTCGAAGCAGTACAATAGTCGATCAGAAGTCTCATTATATCACGCTCCTTTCCGACAAAAACCATCTTCTAAAGATAATATACCATATTAATATTGAAATTACAATATTGGTATGATATACTATCACTGTAATATTTCAATGTTTTCATTATAGCCTTTTAACATGCGAGTAGATATTTGTGTCTGCTCGCATATTTTTTAGCACAATTAACCCCGTAAAGGGAGAAAATCCCTTTTATAGGGTAGAAAGGAAAAATATGGATACGATTTATGATCTGGCTGAATTATCAGCCGAACAGAATGAAATCGAACAGATAGAATCGGAAATATCATCCGGTTCTCAATCTGTAATTAACTATCACAATATAACGCACGACGATATGCTCAACGGCGATGGTCTTCGTGTTGTATTGTGGGTAGCAGGATGTTCACACAAATGTCCGGGATGTCATAATCCTCAGACGTGGGACGCAAACAGCGGTATTCCCTTCACGGATTGGGAAGCCTCTGAATTTTGGGAGTGGTTGGCAAAGCCTTGGACACAGGGCGCTACATTCTCAGGAGGAGATCCACTCTTCTGCTCTAATAGAACTTTTATAGGTTCTATGATGACAAAGGTAAAAGAAAAGTATCCAAATAAGGATATATGGCTTTATACCGGCTATACATTAGAGCAGGACGAGGAAGGCTTTTTCTTTGCAGATGGAGAAGATACTTTCAGATATGAGGCTTTACAGTACGTAGATGTCCTTGTAGATGGGAAATTCGACATGAAGCAAAGGGAAGTCGATATCAATAACCATAAAGTCTGCCACTGGAGAGGTTCTTCTAATCAGAGAATAATCGATGTGAAGAAGACGCTAGAGACAGGAAACATCATAGAGAGGAGGAAATAACTATGATGATAAAAAAGAAAAACGGCAATCTCCAAGAGTTTGACCGTGAAAAGATCATTAAAGCCGTTGATAAGTCGGCACTCAGAGTAAATTACGCATTTTCAGATGCAGAACACGATGAGATCGTTGATTTTGTTCAGAACAGGCTTAATAAGTCATCAGAGGAGAACATCCCTGTTGCTACTCTCCATACTTTTGTGGAGATGGCTTTGGATAATGTTAATCCCAAGGTGGCAAAAAGTTACAGGGATTACCGTAATTTCAAAGAAAACTACGGTAAGGACTTTGATGACCTGAATAAGTTTGCTAATTCCGTTCGCTTCCGTGGCGATAAAGAAAACGCAAACAAGGATAGCCACTTGGTATCCACTCAACAGGCAATCATCCGTGGTCAGTTGGGCCGTATGATGTATAAGCGCACTTTCTTAACAGCCAATGAACTTGAAGCTGTTGAGGACGGGTATATATACATACATGATATGGACTTCAGGCTTGATACTATGAATTGCTGCCTGTTTAGGATTGAGGACGTGTTAAGAGGTACTGTAAGAGATGCCAACAATCAGATCACCGGTTATAACGGTGGTTTTGAAATGGGCAATATCTGGTACAATGAGCCCAAAACGCTCCTCATTGCCTTTGAGGTTATAAGTGATATAGTTCTTTCAACTGCGTCACAGCAGTATGGAGGCTTTACACTTCCTCAGGTGGACAAGGTACTTTCACGTTATGCTGAAATGTCATATAACAAGTATTACGAAGAGTTTATAGAAAACGCCAAAATTCTTGGTGTTGATACAGACAGCGAAAATACTTGTGAAAGAGCAAGACAGTACGCATGGAAAAAGACCTGTCGAGAAGCTGAACAGGGATTCCAGTGTTGGGAGTACAAGTTCAATACTGTTGGTAGCAGCCGTGGTGATTATCCGTTTATAACGATAACTCTCGGACTTGCAACTGACAGATTTGGCAAGATGCTCTCAATAGCCGGACTAAATGTTCGCAAGAACGGTCAGGGCAAGAAAGATCACAAAAAGCCCGTTCTTTTCCCGAAGATCGTATTCTTATACGACGAAAAGTTACACGGTGAAGGGAAGGTACTTGAGGATGTATTCGAAGCAGGAATTGAATGTTCTGCAAAGACAATGTACCCCGACTGGCTTTCTATGTCAGGCGAAGGCTATATAGCCTCTATGTACAAAAAGTACGGCAAGGTTATTAGCCCGATGGGATGCAGAGCATTTTTAAGTCCTTGGTATGAAAAGGGCGGTATGTATCCTGCTGAAGCCGAAGATGATCAGCCCGTATTTGAGGGTAGATTCAATATCGGTGCTATCAGTCTTAACCTGCCGATGATCTATTATAAGGCGAAGCAGGAAACAAAGGACTTTTACGAAGTGCTCGACTATTATCTTGAGATGATAAGAGGGCTTCATTTAAGGACTTACAGCTATCTTGGAGAGATCAAGGCTTCTACTAACCCGCTCGGTTATCAGTACGGCGGTTTTTACGGTGGAAACCTCGGCCCCGATGATAAGATCGCTCCACTTCTTGATGCTATGACTGCTTCATTTGGAATTACAGCTCTTAATGAGTTGCAGGAGTGTTATAACAACACATCAATAGCCGAAGACGGTGAATTTGCTCTTACTGTACTTAAGTACATTAACGAGAAAGTGAACCAGTTTAAGGCTGAAGATGGCAAGTTATATGCTATTTATGGCACTCCGGCCGAGAGCCTCTGCGGAAAACAGATTAAGCAGTTTAGAAGCAAGTACGGTATCGTACCCAAGGTTTCAGATAGACCTTATGTAAGCAATTCTTTCCACTGCCACGTTTCAGAGGATTTAACTCCTACTGAAAAGCAGGACAAAGAATATCGCTTCTGGGAATACTGTAACGGTGGTAAGATCCAGTACGTTAAATACCCGATAGATTACAACACAAACGCCATCAAGGCACTTATCAGACGCGCAATGGCTATGGGGCTCTATGAGGGTGTTAACTTATCACTTGCTTACTGCGATGACTGTGGACATCAGGAACTTGAGATGGATGTTTGTCCGGTCTGCGGATCAAGGAATTTGACCAAGATCGACAGGATGAACGGATATCTTGCGTTCAGCCGTGTTCACGGTGAGTCAAGGCTTAACGATGCCAAAATGGCTGAGATAGCAGACAGGAAATCAATGTAATGTTTTTTTCCAACTTCAAATGAAATATTCCAACTTCAAATGAAATATTTCGTTTTGTTGAGAAAAGTATTTTTCCAAGTTCAAATGAAATAAATTGAACGGAATTGCTTCTAGGATGGGTTGTTGAATTAAAAAAGATTATTCTTTTAAAGAGAGGTCACATGATTGTGGCCTCTTTTTTTTATGCCGCAAATCCTATGATAATACGCATTATAATGTTATAATCGTTTTTGTATTATGTATATATTACACCATGGTAGAAAGCGGGAAAAATGCCAAAACAACCATCAAGAGCCACAAAACTGTCCCGTAAGATGGGATCGGGGCACAGGAAAAACTATAGATCATAGTAGAGTAGAAAAATTCGTAACCGAGGAGACATATAGTCAACAAAGAGGATTTGTTGAAAAAGATGATATCTTAATAGCTACAGTAGGAAGCATCGGTAAGTTTGCGTTGATGGACGACTCTAAAAGTGCTGTTGCTCAAAATATAATTGCTATTAAGTGTTTTGATATAGTAGATCAACGTTATGTATTTTATTTGCTTCAATCTCCATATTTCTATACAGCTATGGGATGTATAAAGATGGAAGCTGTTCAGGCAAGTATCAAAGTACCAGATTTGATGAATGTGAATGTTCCGCTTCCACCTATCGAAGAGCAGCACCGTATTGTTGCCAAGATAGAGGAACTCCTTCCGTATGTGGACCGATATGCCAGATCATATGAAAAACTGAAGCAGTTCAACGTCAAGTTCCCAGAGGAAATGAAGAAGTCCATCCTTCAATATGCTATACAGGGTAAACTTGTTGAGCAGAGACCGGAAGAAGGAACGGCAGAGGAACTGTATCAGCAGATACAGGAAGAAAAACAGAAGTTGATCAAGGAAGGCAAAATCAAGAAAGAGAAGCCGCTTGCAGAGATTACAGAGGATGAGATACCGTTTGATATTCCTGATAGCTGGAAGTGGTGCTATTTAGGAGATGTTTTTTCGCATACGGCTGGTAAGGCACTGAATTCAAAGAATACAGTCGGAATAAAGCATAAGTACATTACTACATCGAATGTATATTGGGATCATTTTGAATTGAATGATCTAAAGGAGATGTATTATACAGAGGAAGAAATAGAAAAATATTCTGTACAATATGGAGATTTATTAGTTCTTGAAGGAGGCGATGTAGGGAGAAGTGCAATTTGGGATTTGCACGAAAGCTATTGTATTCAGAATCATGTACATCGGTTAAGACCATATGTTGATGTAGTTGTTAAGTATTTTTACTATGCGTTAATGTATTTCAAGTTCAAAGGGGATATCTCCGGAAAAGGGATTGCAATAAAGGGTTTGTCAGCCAACGCTCTTCACTGCATATATATCCCTTTACCACCGTTTAAAGAGCAGCATCGTATCGTTGCCAAGATAGAGGAACTGATGCCATATTGCGATAGACTGGCCGAGAAAGACGCGTAGAACGCTGTATGTATGGTCGGATTACTGAATAACAGAGGACAATAACTATATGTTGTAGTTGGTTACATTATTTTTCCACAAGATATTGTATTTTTATAGTGACATCGGATGGGAAATGTATTATAATTCATTATAGTTGGTTTATAAGGCTATATATTTCATTTGAAGTTGGAAAGAATTGAAGAGCATGATGCATTTCTTTTTTGCATATTTCATTTGAAGTTGGAAACCGGATCACGAAAAATACACAAAAAATGATAATTTTGTTTCATTTGAAGTTGGAAGGAAACATGTAACAATTTGGGAGAGGGGCTTCGGCTTCTCTCCTATTTTTACTTTACACAGTTGGTATAATGTGCTACTATGATTTTAGTTAATATGATTACATTAATCTTTTTTATTCGGAAGGCAGATATTATTGTATCTGCTTATTTTTTTGCAATCATATATAAATACAATATAGAAAAGGACTATCTCCTCTTCTATTTTATATAAACAAACCCACAAACTTATAATTTCAAGTTTCACGGTGAAACTTGAAAAATTAGAAAGGAGACAAAATGAGATTGGAATTTAGCCGTTACAACAACGGAAACTTAAAGGTTACCCTTGTAGTCCAGGGATGTCGTAATTATGAGATATCAAGATGTATCGAGCAGCTTCCTAATGGAGTTGCATACATTGACAAAGAGTATCTTGATATTGTCAAAAAGATCTGCGGCAACAAGGCAAGGAAGTACAATAAAGCCGGCAATATCTATCGTACAGCGATAAGATTTGCCGAGGCAGTATAGGAGGAAAAGAAAATGGACAATATGTGTCAGTTTTTCAATTACGTCATCCGTGATGACGTGAAATTTGAAACTGTAGGTAGTAATAGCTTGCTTCGTGCAACATTTGCTGCTTCTTCTAACAGACCTAATAAGAACGGTCTCTGGAATAAGCACTACTTTGTTGCTTTCGGAGACGTAGCCGAAAGACTCCGCAAGTGTGGAATTAAAGCACCTTGCTTTATCACACTTATTTGCGAGCAGACGGTGTACAAGGATAAGGAGGGAAAGATGAGGGAGAATTACGTTATAAGTGATTTCACTCTCACACCCCGTTCAAAGTCAGATAATACGACGTCTGACAATGAGCAGATTCCTGATCCGGAGCCTACTCCGAGTCAGCCTACACCGGCAAACAAGTCTAACACAGAGACTTTGCACGGTCTTGAGGCTTTAGAGGCAGAATTTGCTTAATGAATTTGAGGAAGGGATTTTTATCTCTTCCTCATTTTTGTTTGGAATATTCTACGAAATTAAGAAAATTAACTTGCAATACTATACCGTGTATGTTACTATAATATCGTAATTTATTGTTGACTATATAATACTTTTTCATTCAGCAGGTAACCAAATACCTGCTATTTTTGTATAGTCAAGCCTGCTACGCAGGTCGTTTAAGGCACAACAAGGGTGCCGGAAAAGGAGAAAATTTTATGAACAGAGTTATTCTTATGGGACGTTTGGCAAGAGATCCTGAGGTTAGATATTCTCAGGGTGACACCGCAATGGCGATTGCGAGGTTTTCCCTTGCGGTAGACAGAAGACGTACCCAGAACAGTGACGGTCAGACAGCAGATTTCATCAATATCGTAGCCTTCGGCAAGCTCGGTGAGTTTGCAGAGAAGTACCTTCGTAAGGGTACTAAGGTTACACTTGAGGGCCGTATCCAGACCGGAAGCTACACCAACAAGGACGGCGCAAAGGTCTACACGACCGATGTTGTCGCTGACAATATAGAGTTCGCTGAGAGCAAGAATGCTTCTCAGGGTGGTCAGGCAGCAGGCGCTGCACAGGCCCCGGCTCAGAGTCAGCAGATGCCGCCTTCAGTAGGTGGTGGAGATGACGGCTTCATGAATATCCCTGATGGTATTGATGAGGAGCTTCCTTTCAACTAGGAAGTGGCTGTTAAAAACTGAATAAAGAAACAGTAAATAAGGCGTAGAGATTTTATATCTTCTACGCCTTTTTGTCGGAAAGGAGGACAAACTTATGGCCGACAACGAAATTAAGAACACCTCAGGAACTGTTGAAGAGAATTTAAAGTTTTATGAGTTATCTCGAAAAGTTCCTGATGAAGCCAAGAAACAGATCCAGGGTGGACGCTTAAAGGGATTTACGGATATAAATCCCATGTGGCGCATAAAGAAGCTCACCGAGCTTTTTGGGCCCTGTGGTATCGGTTGGTACTACGAGGTCATCAACCGTTGGACAGAGGGCAATCAGGCACAGACTGAGGTTTGTGCATTTGTTGATATTGCTCTCTACATCAAGGTTGACGGCGAATGGTCTATGCCGATCCACGGCACAGGTGGAAGCAAGTTGATTACGGCTGAAAAGTCAGGATCCAATGTATCAGATGAGTGCTACAAGATGGCTCAGACAGATGCATTGTCCGTGGCTTGTAAGTCTATCGGCATAGGTGCAGATGTTTACTGGGAAAAGGACGCCGCGTCCACAAAGTACCAGGCACAGAGCGCTAACAAGCCGGAGTCAAAGCCTAATGTGCCGGATAAAAATTACCCTTCAAGGGCCAAGATGCTTGAGGACATCTACGCTAAGTATCCGAAGGATAGCAAGGCGTTACTTCAGTTGCTTGATTTCTTGAAGGTAAATGCACTTGAGAATGCCACAGGCGATCAGCTTAAGAAAGTCTGGGATCAGAAGTGCAGAAAGTAAATTTTGCCCGTGGGAGAGTTAACTACTCTCCCACCTTATAAAGGAGGAAAGAGATGCGTTATACAAACTGGGGTTGGCCCCAGGTGGCAATATTTAATGGGATACAATATCCCCAAGGAAAAAAAGAAATCGAAGTGCCTTGTCCGTTTTGTGGCAAAAAGCGCTTCGCAATGAATACAGAAATCGAGTCAGGCCATTGCTGGTCTTGCGGTCAGACCGCTGATATTGCAGGATACCACGCAGCTTTTAACAATCTGTCGATTGAAGAAGCGCGTAAGGATCTTGACGAGAAAGTAGGCGCTGGCAAGATTGATTTTGTAAGGCCCGAACGATTAGTCATAGAGGAAAAGCCACAGGCAAAGATGGCGGGAATAGATACTCTTGACAATACATATCGTGCATTCTTATCAGAATTACATCTTTCCGAGAAGAATAAAGCGATGCTTTTGGCTAGGGGATTCAATCCTGAGGACATCGAAAAGTTTGGGTATAAGTCATTTCCGGCTTATTCAGATGACTTCTATTCCATTTGTCGTAGGCTAATTAAAGCAGGCTGTAATCTCGAAGGCGTCCCTGGTTTCTTTCAGACAAAAAGAGGCGACTGGACGTTCATGAGATGTACGCCGGGGATAATAATCCCTCAAAAGACTGTAAATAATAAGATTTTCGGACTTCAGATAAGGAAAGACGATGATCTTAGAGTAACAAATGAAGAGGGAAAGTTAGAAGCAAAACTTACTTGGTTTTCAAGCAAGTCTTGCACTAACGGCTGTGGCGCTCAGGCAGATGTTAACTTCTCATGCGACTTTAAGTTTGATCAGAAGACGCAAAAGTACTGGATGTATTCCAAGTCAAAGAAGTTGATATTGACTGAAGGCGGCATGAAGGCAGACTTGATCCACGCAATCGAGCCCGATATGCCGGTCATTTCCGTTGCAGGCGTAAAAAGTATCAAGCATCTGAAGCAGACGCTAGGCTACTTAAAGAAATTAGGCATAGAAAAGATAATACATGCTTATGACATGGATTATCTCACAAATCCTAATGTAGCCGCAGATCTTGAGAAGACCAAGGAAGTCATCATTGAATCCGGCATGGAGTACAAGATGCTTACTTGGGATACCAACGCAACAGTCAATGGTCAGGATGCGTCTTTGCTTAAAGGCTTAGACGACTACTTGGCATATCATAAGAGGGGAATTGTCCCCAAGTTAATTAACAAGGAGGATTAAACATGAGCAAAATGGCGGTTTACCGCTACGAGTCAGGGCAACTCTTTGACATACAGAAGGAGCGGTATAACGCCTTTCAGACCGGTAACGGTATTGTCAAGAGCAAAGCCGACAAGGCTCGTAACCGGAATAGCAAACTGTGCAAGGCTCAGAAAAACGAGCTCAAGCAGTACTGCTATTAAAACTGAATATAGTTTGAGGTCTTGGTATATCCAAGACCTCATTTTTTATTTGCAAAATATACTATAAGAGCATATAATAATCTTATAAAATTCACTTTATATATTATTTTTATGACACGAAGGACTGAACAAATAGTTTAGTCCTATTTTTGTGTCTTTATCGCATAGATAACTATAGTCCGCGCAGGGACTAAACAATTCAGTCCCTCTGCGAATAGGGACTATAGGAGAAAAACATGAAGGAATTAATCGAAAAACTCATCACATCTTCCGGTTCTACATACGTAGGATTTGATGAGTTAAAGAGACGCTACATCAACAAGGAGGAGTTAATAGAAGCCTGCAAAAATCACGAACTCAACTATAGAGTAAAGGATTTTAAAGGTTATAAGAGTTTCTATTACACTCTCCCGTATCTACGTGATTGTGAAAAGACAATCGCAAAGAAAGTTGTTGAGAGAGTTAATACTCCCAACAAACAAAAGAACTTGTCAGAAGAAGAACTCGATGCTCTTATTAAAGAGTACGAAGAGACTTCTGGTAAGCAGTTGGCCGATCAGCAGGCTCAGGCTGTCAAAATGGCAGCAAACAGCCACATGGCAATCGTTACAGGCGGCCCCGGAACAGGCAAGACCACAACGCTTAATGCTCTACGCTATGTAGAAGCACATAGAGGTGATAAAAAGCCTTTTGAAGTGTTCTTAGCTCCTACCGGTAAAGCAGCAAGACGAATGACCGAGGCTGTAGGCGTAGAGGCTCATACTATACAGTCTGAGATCGGTGCAAATGAATATGAGGATAATCCTTATATCATAGACGCTGATATCGTATACGTGGATGAGATCTCAATGCTTGATACAGTAGTTATGTATCAACTGATTAGGTGTTTAACACCTTCTACTCGCCTTATAATGCTTGGTGACGTAGATCAGTTGCCATCCGTAGGTGCTGGCGCAGTCCTAAAGGATCTCATAGAAAGCACAGTTGTTCCGACAACAATGCTTGATAAGACCTTTAGACAGGCTGAAGGCTCTGTACTTATGGAAAACATAAAGTACATCCGTAACACACCCGCTGACAGAGTGGCGCAGCAGGCAGACTCTTGTTTCATCGGAATGACAGAAGGAGACGATTTTGTTTCCGTTCTAAACTACGATGAAGAGAATATCGTTGAGGAACTGAAGAATACATACATTCAGGCTCTTAACGAGTACGGTGAGGACAATGTTATACTTCTTACTCCTTACAGGAAAAAAGGAGCAACCTGCGCCAATGAGATGAATAAGGTTTTGCAAAGAGAACTTAATCACTCAAAGATATCAGTAGAGGCTACTATAGTTGATACTGATGAAGACGGCGAGGAATATGAACTTGACGTACTTTTTAAGCTCGGCGATCCTGTAATGCAACTCGTCAACAGATTTGACGAGCCAGTTGCAAACGGAGATGTCGGACGCATTGTTGCTATTTATACAGACAATGCAATAGACGTTGAGTATCCGCACTATACAAAGACCTATGAGGTAGATGAACTCAAGGAACTTAACTTATGTTATGCCATGAGTGTTCATAAATCACAGGGTTCAGAGTACAAATGTGTGATCACCTGCGCTCTACCCGAGCACGAGAGACTGCTTAACCGTAACATGGTATATACCGCCATAACCCGAGCAAAGCAGAAGTGCATCTTCTATTGCTCAAAGCAGACTTTAAAGATCGCAATGTCAAAAGAAGCCGCATACGAACGTACTACTTTCCTTGAGAAAGAGTTACGTGACGCAGCTGGCATTGATGATGTTTGTGACAGAGGTTATGATGGTGAGGATATACCTGCATAAATAATTCCTCGTCTTGGGGTTAAAGCGGCCAAAGGTCGCTTTCCCCGAGAAAGGAGGCGGGGTATTATGAATTTTACAGAGCAAGAAATAATAATGGGGAGCAGGTTCAATAGACTTAATCCCAAAACGGCATTTTATACCTGTAAGGTATTCTTTGAAGCAATGAGGTTTCTTGAAAACTTAGATTACAGTCATATACGTGCCATTGATATACAAATTGCAGAGACATATCTACATACCTTGTTATCAGCCAATGGTTTTAATGCATGGTCTTACATGCAAAGCTATTCGGCTATAACAAGACTTGAGAGTCTATCAAAATTCTCAGATCTGATTAATGCAATTTATAAAAGTTTAGCCAAGAGTTCTTAACGCTCTTGGCTAATTTTTTTATATTCTTCTATTGGAATGTTCATCAATTTTGCCATTTCGGCATCGCTTAAAATTCCCTGTTCTCTAGTATAATCACCTTCGTCGGTTATTTCAGCATCGCTAATCAACGTTTCAATATCTGCCGAGTTCAATAATTTAGTACGCAACCTCAATTCTTCCCGCAAAGATTCTTTTTCCGCTAAAGTCAGATTGTTTGATTTAATCATTCATTACCCTCCACCAGCCTATTCAGTATATCATACTGGAATGAGAAATCTATATGCCCCATATATACACCCTTGATTTTTTCTCTCGGAATGTAGGGATTGTTCCAATATCTCGAATCATCAGAGTATTCTCTGTTATCTCCAAGCATAAAGTAGCAATTTGCAGGTACTACAAATGTTTCAGAACAGTTAGTTTCTACATCGTCAGGAATATATGCTGATTCATCAAGATATTCGCCGTTTAAGACAACATAGCCATTCTTAAACTCTATCGTATCCCCGGGGAGTCCTATAACTCTCTTACCGAAGTATTCGCCCGCAAATTCATCAGATATAAAGATTACTGCATCGCCTCTTTTTATATCCTTGTACAGACGATTTGCAAACATTGTACTTCCGGTCATTAGCGTAGGCTCCATAGATGCTGAAGATACAACTGATACGCAGATAACAAACTTAAATATCACAACGATAAGAACACAAGGTACTAAAAGTCCTATAATGTCGTAAATCATGCCCTTAACGTCTGTCTTACTACTCTTCTCTTCTTTTTCTTCTTTTACACGTTCTTTTTTTACAGGTTCGCTATCTCCCATTCTATGCTTCTTTATCACATCGAAGATATACAAGCCTGCAATACCTATAGCAGAAACTATAAGCACTATTTTAAGCCACGGTATAGGCTCTTCAACGGGTATTATCCTTGTAACGGTAGCAGTATAGCTACTTACGTTTCCAGCCTCGTCTATGGCCTTAATAACGATGGTATTTAAGCCTTCTTTAAGTTCGTATGTGTATTTGAATGTATGATCACCCTCGACCTTGGCATCTGTATCATTGATTGTGAAGTAGTCATAATCCTCTACCTTACCTGCCAACTCGATGCTTTCATCATGAGTATTGATATTTACATACTCACGTTCCAACTGAAGGATAGGTGCTACAACGTCCTTTTCTACAAACCATGCCGTAGAACGCATATTGCCGTTTTCGTCAACGATATATGTAAGAAGATTATTGTCTCCCACTTCTGTAGGAATGGTAAAATCGTATTCTCCGGGCTTTAATTCTTCGGTAATAGATGTTTCTTTACCATTATTCATCATCAAAGCCTTGTAACTGTTTGCGTCTACCTTAACATGAACACCTATAGCGTCCTTATTTGTTATCTTAAGGTCTTCATATGTTACTGTGGCAGCAGGGTTATTCTCAAACTTATATGTATAACACTTCTCTGCGCCATTTTCATTAGCCGAAGATGCGGGCACAATCTTGACTATGATTGACTGAACGCTTTTGTTAAGTGGTAATTCATAATATCTTTCAGATACAGTTTCCTTACCAAGTGTTTCAGCGGTTATCTCATCAGTAACTTCGATATTTACTTTATCTATAGTCGTGTCTGTCCACTCTGCTACAAAATTGTCGTCCTTAAAGTACATCTTAAGACCAACTATATCAGCGGCAACAGATATATCCTTATTCACATCAAGTGTCTTTTCAAAAGAACCCTCAAACTTTATCTTGACATCTTTAATTTCCTCAATCGGCTTTTCTTCTGTCTCACCTTCTCCCTCGGGCGATTCAGTTTCCTCAGATATTTTTTCAGATGCAACTTCCTTAGTCTGTGCCTTCACAATCCACTTACCTTTCTTCAGCGGATCATTTATAACACATTCCTTATTAAGTTCGTCTACATCAGTAACCTCGTACTCGACTTTATCCGGTGAAATAACCGTAAAGTCATATTTATCTTCCGGTACGGTTATGCTTATCTTTGCTGAAAGATAATCCTTTGTTACATTTATCTCGTAATTTCTTTCAGCTGCGACAGCCTGCATACCTATTGTTAAAATATACAGAGCAATTATTGATGCTAATACTTTTATTCTCTTCATAAAATTCTCCGTGTTTTATGCAAAACTGAAATTCTTTTATAACAAAATTATACCAATTTTATAATAAAAGTCAAATTTGCAAGGTATATGGTTTATGGGTTATTGACATGCATTATTATACAATATACATTATGCTTTTGGTATACTTTTCTTATTTTATAACACCGTAAAAATTGCCTAATTATGCTGAAATATCCTTATATGTTATCGATACTGTTAACTTTTCCTAGAAATTTAACACAAAGTAATATATAATGAAACAAATTAAATATAATAGGAACAAACTAAAAGTTTTATGGAACTTTTAATGAAAGGAACACAGATATGATAGATAGAAGAGACAGAACTAAGGTATTTATCGGAACAAGGCTTGCCTCTTTACGTAAAGAAAGAGGTTTAACGCAAAACGAATTTAGATTGGAATTTGGCGAGTTTTACGATAACGGAGATATTCTTATACCCACTATCTCCGCCTGGGAACAAAATAGGCGTGTCCCAGCTATGGATACGATCATATCTTTAGCTCAATTCTATGGAGTTTCCATAGATTATCTGTTTGGAATAACAGACGAACGTACAAATGCGGGCAGTCAGGAAAAACAAAAGGCTATTACCGACATTATCAAGCATTCTGATATAGCAATCAAAAATTCAGATCTGATCAAGTACAACGGGCTTCCGGTATTTGTCCGCTTTAAGAAAAACAATCATCTTTCACAGTGGGGGATACTTAACTACAACACCAACCACGTCGTATGTAAAGACTTTATGGTTTCCCTTTCAGTAGATGTTGAATGTTTTGCTTATGCAGTTCAGCCACCGATAAGAACACAGATAGTATCGTACCAGCAGTTGTTGGAATCACCTTATGTTTGGATCGAGATGATTACCTCGGATTCTGAAATATCTGCGAAATATAACGGTAGATACACTCTTAATGAAGATAAGACCTGTTTAGTAAATATGCAAAATGGATTCATCTTAAAAGCACAAGGATTAGACGTATCTTTCTGGGCTTTTAGGGGATAAAACAGCAAAACAAACCTTAAATAATAAGAGATTTTGATATCTCTTATTATTTTTCTTCCTATTTTGATAATGGTATAGTATACTCTAAATACGAAAGGAGTTTTTTATGATGAAAAAAAATCTTATTTGTCCTAAATGTGACACCGTAATAGAAGGAACACCAAAATTCTGTCCTGAATGCGGATTTAAGTTAACATTAGGTGGCAATGATATGAAAATAAAAAAGCCTGTGGATGACTACGACGAAGACGACATAGATGACGAAGATGTTGAATCAGAAGATTACGACGAAGACGATTTCGACGATAATGACACAGACGATTCATCAGACGATGATTTTGAAGAAAACGATGCGGAAGACGACTTCGAAGAAGACGATACCGAAGATGAGTCAGATGATGAATACGATGATAGCACGGATGATGAGTCTGATTTCGAAGAAGATGATTCCGAAGACTATGACGAAGACGATTTCGACAACGAAGAAAGCGAAGACGATTTCGACGAAGATAACGAAGATAATGAGGATGATGAGGATGACGATTTTGAAGATAAAGAAGGGCCTTCTCTCCCATCACGTTCGCAAAAACCTGCCAAAAAGGCGAATAAGAACATCAAGATGCCCGAGTCTAAGCCA
>JAEEGL012241589.1_pt1 | contig 19446 bp, 19 predicted proteins | sample 9134231 | NCBI WGS metagenome assembly JAEEGL01 (sample SAMN16246548, study PRJNA631951) | gut metagenome | biome: gut microbiome; feature: rumen; material: fiber-attached | host: Bos | place: Iran: Karaj | collected 2018-10
AGTCTTAATCCTTATTGTAATGGAATATGCACTTAGATAATCACTATTATGATGGAATCTGTATGGAGAAAGAGTCTTAATCCTTATTGTAATGGAATATGCACTTAGATAACTTAAAACATCAAAAACTATGCGTTACCTTATTCAAAAGTCTTAATCCTTATTGTAATGGAATATGCACTTAGATAATACGCCAAGAGCTTTCTTCAGGTAAAACTCCTGAGTCTTAATCCTTATTGTAATGGAATATGCACTTAGATGCCCGAGGGTGCTTGTGAATTCGTGGGTGTCGCTGAGTCTTAATCCTTATTGTAATGGAATATGCACTTAGATAAGATAACCAAACCGTCCGTCTGCGAACAAGGACGTAGGTCTTAATCCTTATTGTAATGGAATATGCACTTAGATGCGACGATGAATAGTGTTATCGTTATAATGCTCGTCCTGTCTTAATCCTTATTGTAATGGAATATGCACTTAGATTATCTCTGCACAGGAGAATCTCGCTGACTCCGCAGTGGTCTTAATCCTTATTGTAATGGAATATGCACTTAGATAGGACAAGGAGAAGGGTATCGAAGCTATGAATGCTTAGTCTTAATCCTTATTGTAATGGAATATGCACTTAGATCACCTTCGCAAAATGAAAAAGGTTCTCACACTTGCGGTCTTAATCCTTATTGTAATGGAATATGCACTTAGATTTACGGTCGTCCCCGAACGCGACCAAGCCGATGGAAGTCTTAATCCTTATTGTAATGGAATATGCACTTAGATGCGTAAAAGCTTATAACTTTCCTCTCTTTCTCATGTCTTAATCCTTATTGTAATGGAATATGCACTTAGATTCATTACAGAATCAGATGAACCAGAATTTGTAAGCAAGTCTTAATCCTTATTGTAATGGAATATGCACTTAGATTTTCGTAAAAATCACTTCAAATTTTTCGAAGGTTTGAGGTCTTAATCCTTATTGTAATGGAATATGCACTTAGATAGAGTGCGCTTTTAAGAATAACATCAACGGCGAGTCTTAATCCTTATTGTAATGGAATATGCACTTAGATAGTTATAAGGAAATCTCTAGTAGCGAAGGGCAGCTTCGTCTTAATCCTTATTGTAATGGAATATGCACTTAGATCGTGATTATTTCCAACATTGTCGTCTCTATGTAAAGTCTTAATCCTTATTGTAATGGAATATGCACTTAGATTTCTCGGAGAGACGCCTAAGGGCGACTACACTGTGTCTTAATCCTTATTGTAATGGAATATGCACTTAGATTTAATCGGGATGCGTGAACACCACTTCGACTGGGAAGAGGTCTTAATCCTTATTGTAATGGAATATGCACTTAGATAAACTACAAGAGGTGCGTAATGAGCCCTATGTAGTAGTCTTAATCCTTATTGTAATGGAATATGCACTTAGATCAGAGATTGAAGAGTTATGGTATGAAACATACCAAGACGTCTTAATCCTTATTGTAATGGAATATGCACTTAGATCTGAATGGGCTAACACCCATCAGTGGAAGAATCGTCGTCTTAATCCTTATTGTAATGGAATATGCACTTAGATCACCATTCCCGAAAGCGTGGCGAAAGCTCTCGAAGGTCTTAATCCTTATTGTAATGGAATATGCACTTAGATATTTACGGCGTATCGGCGTGCAATGTTTTGCGATAGGTCTTAATCCTTATTGTAATGGAATATGCACTTAGATGGGATTATGCAGCAGCAAACCAAAAACTAAAAGTGTCTTAATCCTTATTGTAATGGAATATGCACTTAGATGGTATATGGCTATTATGGATTTAAAAGTTGCTAAGGAGTCTTAATCCTTATTGTAATGGAATATGCACTTAGATCCTTATGAAGAAAGACGAACTCGGCTCAGTAACACGGTCTTAATCCTTATTGTAATGGAATATGCACTTAGATATAAGGAGACTTTGTAAGTGGATGCAGGAGACAGCTCGTGTCTTAATCCTTATTGTAATGGAATATGCACTTAGATAACTGTTGCAAACCGTTTATGATGACGCAAACAAAAGTCTTAATCCTTATTGTAATGGAATATGCACTTAGATAGTGCAAATAAACAAATCCTTGTTATTTAAATACTTACAAGTGCAATTGACAATAGATTTTATAAATATTAACAAAAAAGCGTCCCTCTCAAAAAGGGCTGCAAAGGTAGATATAATATTCAATATGTCAAAGAACGCCTTAGTTAAAAAAACTAAAAGAATAGCGTATTCTTGCTTTGGGTAATAACATCGAGGTTTATATTCTGCCCAATAATCTTCATACTCCTCAAGATATCAGACGAAACAGGACAGACTATGATGCTGTCGTGGTTCTCATACAACGACTGCACTTCAACCAAATTGTTCCTTATGCTCTCATATTTATCCATACTGAGATTGGCGAGGAAAATAGACTTCTGAATGCGATGACACCCCATACGTTCCAAATATTTCACGATGTTGTACCTCACCTTGTTGTTCTCGATGTCGTACATAATAAAGAATAGCATTTTTCCTCCTTGTTTCTTTATTTGATGAATGAGTCCCAAAACAGCATCAATACGTTGTTGAAGCGTAGGCAAGCCATCCGTATCTACCGACAATCGGTTGATGACGGGAGAGTCTTCGAGTCCGGAGCTCTTAAGTTTCCTCAACACTTCAAGATAGTGTAATGCTGTTTTCTTTGCCATCCTTAAAGTTGGTCAATGAATGACTGTATCAGTTGGGCGGTTAACTCGTTGAGTTCCCCATGAGTGCCACTTCTTGGTGATTTTACCACCGAGAACCCTCTCCTCCCGAAAAACACATTGATTTCAGCCTCCTTCATTCCCATGGAAATCCGAATTTTCTTTCCATATTGGATGTCGATAACTTCAGATACGACGAGGCCTGTATCCTCTATGAATGTCACGAGATCGTCAATTATCATATTCAATTCTTCGGGAACGAAGGCCTCTGCCTTCCTCCTGACAGACTTCGAATGTGGATTCAGGCATAGCTTGATCTTTTCCAAAATCTCTTCGTCCAGATCGGACTGAGTGCTTTTGTCATCATCGGAAGGAGCCTCTTTCTCTTCTTTTTTCTGCTTGGCCATCAGGTCGAACATTGCCAATGGGTCTGAGGATTGAACAAACTGCCCCAAATCTATCGGTTCGCAGTCTTCATTGAAATAAGCCGTACGATCAACACTAAGGAAGCATGCCCGGGTTACATCGGAGGTACGTTTGTCTGCCACCTGCTCGAGCTGATACTGCTCTGAAAACCTACGCAGAAATTCTTTGTAGAATACGGAATAAAGTCCCTCATCATAGCACCTTTCCCCGAAGCGGAACATTACCTTCAGCCCATCTTCACTGGGAGAGGAGAAGGCCAACATGACCCTCTCGTCTGCTTGCAGCCACCCTTTCAGTTGGTCTGTAGTAAGACCCTTGCTGCTCAAATGGTCAATGTCGACGATGAAACTTTCGATATACCCGAAATTGTCTATTTTTCGGAAAGGGGGATTAAACATGCCACATACAACGTACGGGAGTGTTCGTTTCAGCTCGGAATACTGTTTGGAGGCAATCTGATAGGCAACGCGTAGCTGACGGATTTTAGCCTCAACATGAGTTTCGGGGTGAACGATTCTTTGGTAGAACTCAGCCTCTTGCATCTTCTGTAAGGGGTCGTCTGCCGACTGGATATTAGTGCCAAACATTATCATTTTTCAAAACGTTTTAGTTTCTGGGCCAAATCTTGGATATAAAGATTCATGTGAGTAAGTCGAGATCTGACTACACCTCCTTTAGAAATCGTTTCGTCAAGATAGTCATTGAGTGATTGAATGAGAATGCGACGTCCGAGGGGCTCCATCCAATACGCCCCATCTTCTCGAATGGAGTAGCACTCGTCTGAAATAGCATTTTGGGCTAATAGTGTGAAAACAACATAGTCTACCCATATACGATAGAGTTCAATCACGTCATAGACCAATACGGGCCTATTGTATTCATCACGATGTAGGATGCCGATGTATGGGTCAATGCCCGCCTTTATCAGCGAACCCTCTATCTTGCCATATAACACGCCATAGCCGTAGTTAAGAAAGGCGTTTGCAACATCCAAAGCTGGGTGCTGGCTGCGTTGTTCAAACCGGTATTTCTCAGGCAGATACTTAGTGATGGTGCTGAAATAGATGCGTGACGCTTGACCTTCCCATCCTCGTAGTGTCTGAGCCACGTCTCTTACTATCTCACCATCAAGTTTGCTGATTTTAGTTCGGTACTCTTCTATGCGCTCAATGTTCCTCTTTTGTTCACGTTCAAGGCTTATGTCTCGTGGTTGGAGGAGTAGCATCAGAGCCTGCTGATTCTCCATCTTTTGCATAATCACCCCTTTTATCCACTCAACAGCGGCACGAGAGGCCGTGAAGTTGAGCTGTCCCTTACGTATAGTGGATATGGAACCGTAGCGTGGGCTCCAAACGCGCCCTATAGGTTGGCCGCTTCTATCCATAAACATCACCTCTATCTCATTCTCCACAGCCAGCATCACGGCATCACTCGTTATCTGAGCCCCACGGCTAATCTGAATGGATTTGATATCATCGACAGGAATGCGATGCCTTTCACCCTTCTGGGTGATAACAAAGGCATCGTTATCGCGATTCAGCGAAATGCCAAAAGTGTTAAGAATCAGTTCCATCAGTTCAGTACTTAATGGTTCGTCTAATACTCATGGAAACCCACGAATGAGAATTCCGATTGTTTTATGCCGTTCCCGTCAAAGTTGACTATCCACTCCGCGGAAAAAGCAAGACACTTAATAACGAGTCTTTTGACTTGACAATGTTCAACGCTTCATTAAGCGTGGACTCTAAGCATAGGGTTTGGAATTGGATTGACATAAGAAAGAGGTGAAGTCAACTTATGACAAGACAGGCGCATCCTTGGCTTGAAGCCTAATCTTGGCCATGGTAAGCTGCAGCTTTCTGGACGAGGTGAGGATGTCATAATCAACAAAAGTGATGTCCATATTAGCCGCAATTCGCTTGAGGAGGTCGCTGTCGTCTTTCTTGAGAGAGAAGATATAGTCGTAACAGGACACTCCCAACAAGGATTCACGAACGGCACATACCTTATATACAATTTCGTTGAAGAGCCGCTCGGTCTGAACGCCCGTCTTGCACTCAATGACAAAGAGTTTATTGCCCTTGGTGAAAACGACATCGAGCTCGTTGGTGTGCCTGACTCCGTTACGAGAGATGACCACGCCGAGGGCAATGTCCTGAGGCTGAATATATTTCTTGACTTGATAATAGGCATACTCTTCAAACCATCCTCCCGTCAAGTATTCCAGCTCGCTGTGATTAAGGAACCCGTCGACTTGAGGAATGAATCCGATAACCGAAAGAAACTTGGAGAGATGCGGAACATCAGGGTTCTTGTGATCAATAGAGTTCTCGACCTTACTGATTTGTATTCGACGTCTGTTACGATAATGGTTCCGAAGCTGTTCCATCACTTCATAATCGGCACCATTCAGCAGCCGTTTCGCAAAGAGCTCAAATAGACGAGCCGCTTGGGTTTCTGAACGAATGGGCTGATGAGAAACAGTATATAGGTTATGCTGGATGTCATGCACACGAAGATACTCAGCTATGCTCATACGATGACGAACGGGGAAGAAATAGTCATCGTCATTGTAAATGCTATCATCAAAAATAGATTTCACGATGATGTTCTCCTCCACCTGCACATAGAAGAATTCCGTGTCGAACTTCTCAAACACCTGCTGTACGGCTAAAGCCATGTAACGCGTACCACCAGCCAGGTTCACACAATAATGAACGTCGCCCCTCAGATGGCCTATGACGGTACGACAGATCTTCTCGTAGGTGAACTCGTCCATGTCGTGCTTCAGCACAATCTCCTCGATGAGCGTTGCCGGAACATTGAATAGTTCCGCCAACGCATCGAGGTCGTCTTCAGTATCCTTGGCCGAGATATACATCAGTCGGTCGCCTTCCTCATAGTTCTCCTTGATAAAGAGATAGGCGGGCAGAGGATTGTCCTCCGTGATGATGTTTACTAACGTTTTTGACATTTCTTTACGTCCCGCTTATTTCAATTGCCCATATCCGACATTCGTCTTGGCGCCGATACCGACTGTGGTAAGAATCTCACGGAAAAGAGTTTTCTTCTGCGATGCGGTAAACATCTTGTCGTTAATCATAGAATCGGTTAACTTGAACCTGAATTCTATGGTACAGCCTGGTGCGATTTTCAAGAACGTTATAGGAGTTGGATCTTTCAACGGTCCTTCCGTATGAGGGGTTATAGAGTCTGCAACCAAAATACGGTTCTTACTGTCAGCACAAGTAAGAACGGCATCAAAGAAGATATCTCGGCCATAGATTGATTTACCCTCTCCTTTAAAGATGTCATTAACAAGGTCCTTATTCATTGCGCTGTCGCCAACCCAGTCGGGGACCTTATCAGTTTCGCTGATGTCAGCCCTCGAATTTGCATGAGCAATGAGCGATGCATCAACATATCCATTCTCGAAAGCATCTCGCAGTACACCTTTTACCGATGAACCATATACAACAGGCATTCCATGCGTCCAGTCGAAATGAACTCCCAATTTGAATTCACCCTCGATAGTAGCTTCGTGATTTATACCGATGCCCGTTACAAGACCAGGATAGATAATCTTAAGTTGAAATGTGTCCTTTGTATCCGTCGGGTTCTCAATCACACTTAGGAGTCCTGCTCCCGTCAAGCGCGCATTGCGTTTTTTCAAGATGCTTGCATTCTCTTTTGACTTTATATTATTCCAATCCAAAGAGACAGTCCTACCACGATCCTGCCTATTGTCGGAATCTTTGATTTCTTCAGGTTGTTCACCAAAGTAATCTCTATAGTAATATTTATGAAGATTTCTACCCATGACTCTTGAATTTGAATGTTCTCACAGCGAGTTTCAAAGCAATACCATACTCGATGATCTTTTTCTGCAAATCTGCCAACTCATTCCCTGTGGCATCTATTACCAGTTTGAAAAATGCATCAGCGTTTAGGGGGCTTTTGGTCTCTTTACCATACATCTTAGCCAGCAAATCAATGATTTTCTTTTTGTCGACGTCGGAACTACCCTTGCCGCTAAAGTACAACGCCATTGCCGGTTTTAAACCAGACAATGCCACTGACACAGAGAAGGCTGCAATCTGTCCATTATAAGAGTCGCTGATAATTTCCTTTTTGGTTTGACTGTAAATGGTACTGTTCCGGATAACATCATCGGCCCAAACCATTAACAGGTTTCTTCGTTCTTTCGAAATAGCCATAGTACACCTCCTTTACTTTATTAGTTCAAACTTACAATAGCCATAGCCTATGGTGGCATTGGCGCCTATCTGAACGATCTGGCCGTCGAGAGCCTTTGCCAAAACGTCACCCTCTTCTTGAATAATGGTATACAACACAGTCTCAGCAGGCAGCACCTGTTCGTACCATAGGTTCTTGCTCTCTCCGTTTTCCAACACATTTCGGGCAATAATGGGCAAATTGTCGTCGTTGCATAACACGGAAAAATTGTCATTATCGGTTTTCACAACCTTACCATTATAATTGAGAGGTTTTGCGAAGTTGAATTCCGGATTGAATAGTTTCACTCGGTCGTTCAGCATATCTATGACGTTGTCCGAAGTCACATAATGGAATAAGGTCTTATCATCCTGTTGAGGGAGAAAAAGCAACTTGGCATCGAAGAAGATGGCCTCGCCTTTCTGAGAGCCTGCATTCTTACCAAGTTTGTCAGAACCAAACAGTTTTTTTCGTATGGCTTTATTGTCATCGCCTTTTAAACTGCTCATTGGAGAATTGCAACAGAACTCGTTGATGGCGCCCTTCAAAGAACTTGAATTGATGCAAGGCAAGTCTGTTAAAGGGTCGCGCTGGATAGCCTTATCAATAATGGTGAAATCACCACCACTCTCATTACCTACATGCAAATTTGTCTTTGCTGTAATCTTGAAAACATGTGTATTCATAATCTTATTCCTAAATTAATTATTTATACTCGTTATAACCTATTTGTCTAAATTCTTTTTTACTCTCAATAATCTTTATAAACTCTTCTTTTTGAGTTATATCATCGAAATAGAAAACAGAACCAGGAGCATATAATTCATAACGCTTGCTGCGTTCTAGTTTGCTATTCAGTATGTGGAATGTACGATTATCGCCCTCTTTATTATCCTTCCTGTCTGTCAGGAAACGGAAGGGCATCAATCGAGTAACCGCAAACTTCGCCTTCATTGCTTCAGACCTGGTCAGGAATGTGGGCGAAAGCAAGTAAAGAGCCTTATCGTATGACCGGATTTTGTTATTTAACGTTACGTCTTTGGTGATACCTATCACAAACTGAGAGTTGTCTCCACCAACAGTAACTACTTGCCCATTGTACGATTCGAACGGGACCTTTTCGTCTATCTCGGCTTCGAAGACAAAGCAGTAGCGACTCTCCTTATTGTTAAAACGATAGGATATCTGCTTGAATAAAGCACCATCGTCAACAATGCCTGTTCTAATGTCGCGATCTATGCCGACACGGCGGTCTTTAACAAACACAAAGTCTTTTTCTTCATCTTCAGCGTCTTCTTCAAGCCTTACATCTGTTAGTCCATCTGTCAACCTCACACTAAGCCCTTCTTTGGCATCATACTCATCCTTGGTGAGTGGGGGGATACTGATATCATGCAGATTGTATGAACCCAAAGAAGCATCGTTGAAGGTTAACTCCTTAAATAAAGGCGCAAACTCCAAGTCCGCAGTCTGACCATTTAGTATTCTACGAACCCTCACATGGCTTAGACTTTTTATGGCTTTGAAGTCATTGTCTATATTCACCATAAAGCTTCGGCCGCCAATCAGTTCTTTGGCTTTCGCATGGTCGACTATCTGACCATCCTTAAACACAGAGTTACCTGCATTCCTAAGAATCAGGAAACGAAGCATTCCCAGCAACGATGTTTGCTGAGGAAACATAGAAGACTGAATGATGTAACTCTTGTATTGAGAGTTAAAGTCATCATTCTCGTTACTTCCAACTTGGAACGTCATATCACCGCCGAAAAAGAACTTATCAACGGGGATTAATGTAATTTGATATTTACTCATCGTGTAGCTCCTCTCCTTTTATAAATTTTGCTGTACGTAATAAACAATAGAGTGTCTGAACATAACCATCCTTGCCAACGACTTTATACAAAGTAGGCATAATCGCCTTTACGGCATCAAAATAACCAGCCTTATCCTTGTCGAACTCCAAGACTTTATCAAACAAGGCATTCAGACGGTCTGGTTGTTCGCTCTCCATCACAATGTTCACTAAGGCATCTTCTTGACGAAGCTTGTGGGCAATCGCAGATACTGTATCTTTGTCGGTTGTAGCCTCAATCAAATTCTCAAATTGTTTCTTAAGGAGTTCATCCTTGAGTGAAAAGGCTGCATCAAAGGTGCCTCCGCTGTGCTTACGAAAGCTCCATGCCACAGCCTTTTTCTGCTTGATATTCTTAGCCTTGGCAAAAAGCAGATTACGTGCAGACTCCAAAGCCTCATAGAGTGGATATTTATAGTAAGATATGGAAACGCCAAATGATAGTGAGGCTTGTATTTCGTCACCTTTATCATCCTTTATATGTAAGGCGTCCACAACGTCCTTGACACCTTTGAAAGCCTTGTTCTCAATTGCATCCAGTAATTGGAAGATATGAGTGCCATCCTTGCCTATGACAGGAGAGATGAAAAGCAGATCATCGCCGCCAGCATATATAGGAAGACCTCCAAAATCTTCTATCAACTTCGTAGCGTTCAGTCCGAACTTGACCAACTCTGTAGAGATTTTCAGTACCTCACCATCTTGCAAATCTTTGTGAGAGACAGTCGTGCCTACTTTGTCGCCATCTGCCTGTACGACACAGAAATATCGATGATGAGACTTCTCCTTGACTTCTGGATGACAAGCCCTTTGGATACCAGCTATGTCTTCAATTGATTTGATGTCCTTAATAAACTTTCCATCAGCCAATTCGAATAATGGTGACTTCCTCTTCTCTGATATGATGTTATATATGGTCTGTGCGGCATCTCCATCAGTAGCATAGTTGCACAACTCCAGCACATCTAACCGCTGATTCAGTTTTGATATGGCTTCTGATTGTTTGTCTGCTTCACAAGTAACACTCATTAAATTGAAATAGCTCAAGTCAAGTGTTTTGCTGCCAACAAGAGCGGTATAAAATGCGCAGGCTGCATTACCTATTACCAGTTTTGAATCCACTTCACCTTCGAAATAGATCCTATCAGGATATAAGCCAACCTTATTCTTGTCTATTTCAGGCTTAGAGGGCGAGATAATCACAGCCTTTGACTTTTCGGCTTCCGCATAGATGCACTTCATAAAGTGCGAGAAGAGGAAGCTCGCAGCCCAGAGTTCCCTAGGTCTTCGCGCCATGCCCAACGTATGAATGATAGGGCCAATGTTAATTGCTGAGTATTTCATAAATTATAATTACTTCTTAGTTCGTCAAAAATACGTATCATTTCATTCATCTTGCTTACATTATCTTTTACTAGGAACAAGGATCTTATGTCAACGCTAAAACTGCCATCACCATTCTTCTTAAACAGATAATCAAAATACTCCTTTATAGAGAAATCAGGTGGAATTGTTAATTTCAAATCACCTATGTCATTACTCGTCACTTTGAATTTAGCACCCAAATATTCGGTGGGCAATTCTTCCCAAATAACATAAACTTTCCATCTATTTTCTTTTTCTATAAAAACAGGCTTAAGAGTGATGGGGGATTTGAACCTTTCAATAGTTGCATTCTCCTTTTTTATCGTCTTGTTATATGGCTTTTTCCATTGCTCCAAAGAAGACAGTCCCAAACAATCTCTAAATGAATAATGGACATCATTTGTATCATAATGATTGTTTTTATACAACAACAAATCGGATTTTTTATGGTCATCCATCTGTTGCTCTAATATCCTAGGATAATAGCATTGCTTAATAGTTTTTTTCTCCCATTGTTGCTCTTTAATATTTTTGGCAAATGAAAACATAAGGGATTTGAAATACAACCTTTTGCCAAAACAATCATTAATGCCACCTCTTAAAGCTTTATGGAACCATTCCATTTCTTCAAAAAGCATCTCACGATCTCCATATACTGAAAAGAAAAGAAGATTTTTACTATGAACAATAGTTTTAGGTGACGAGGATGTTAATGAAAAACTACCATAGCCTTTTGATTGACGTGTACCAAAATTATTACGTATGAAAAAGTCTCCTACAAATTCGGCCAATCTATCTCTTAACATCAATGAAGACGTGAAGAATGTCAGCTTGCATTTATCACATAACGTATAATATTTCTTCTCCGTTTTATCGCCAATATTTGCAAAGAACATCGGCGATTTCTTATATTCAGGCTTGCCATTCGATTTGTAACGAACAAATTCGTTTGGATCAACAGGCTCATTTATCCCTTCAGCATATACTCTCAGCCTATAATCCAACCACGTCTTGCCGTTTTTATCCTTAATCCAGCCTTCACGTTCACCTGACTCTTTTTCTTCTAACGTCAGTTTGCTCAGAACAAACTTATCCAGCCTCGGCTTTACTTCCGAAGCTCGTAAGGTGGCACCCTCCTGATCATGCTGGAAATGTATCAGCGGGGTGTGCTGCTTGAGTGTTACAGTTAATGTATGCATATTCTCATTGTTTATTTGGTTGATTATTATCTGTTGAGTATATTTGGGAGAGGATTTTCTCGTAGAAATCATGCTCTGCTTGAAGCCGTTCTTCTTTCATAGTCTCCTCTATGTTTTCCTTCTCATCCTTAAGTTTTTGGGACAATTCTTCCTTTTCTTTTATTAACTCTTGAACCCTTGCTTCCAATTCTTTCTTGAAATCGTGTTCAAATAGTTTCTGATTATGCCAGTGCGCCTCATGCTCAAAAACTTTATCTTTCAATTTCAACTCGTGGTTATGATCATTTTCTGCCATTTCTTTCTTCACCAGGTTTCTCCGATTTAAATAGCATAGAATGAGCATTATGCCAAGGACCAAGGCAATAGCCCATATCAAGGAAATCATGACTGCGGGATGGTTGAACACACATCTCATTTCTGGCTGCGGACAGGTTGCCGCTGATGCACATTGAACTAATAATTGTAATAATTGTAACATATTCAAGTTCGAGATTAATGATTATATTATCTATTTCTTTTAAACTTTTGGAAAAGGATGAATATAGCTGCAAGAACTGACGTGGTAACTATTGCGTAAATAACATAAGATAAAGGTGCCTCTCCTATGTTCATTCCCCAGATGCCTGAAATGAGAGTAGGCACTAAGAACAGCGTGGCAATGAAGCTTAACTTCTCAGCCTCCTCATTGCGTTGTTCATCGTTGGTCATGGTAACATAGTGGTAAAGCTGCTCGACTTCTGTACTGAGTCCCTCTTCATCACGTTTGATGTTCATCTGATCCTGAAGCAAGTCATACAGTTCTATGCCTTGATCCTGAGGCGTTACCTCTCGGAAATACACGTTGTTCACGAATCGCAGATAATCACGGTTAAGTGTATTCACTCTGGCTCGCAATTCCTCATTCGTGAGCTTGTTTTCATCCAGCTCCTTCGAGATTTCTGATATTTCTCTTGAATAGTAAAGCGAAAGGACACGCTGGGCCAATACCAATGAGGTCATCCGATAATACATCGTCTTAATGTGATTCAGTACAAAGTTCTCCTCATTCATAAGAACAGTAAATGAATATCTTGTAATTCCGAAGAAAGTTCCGTATTCGCTCCAACGCTTATAGGTGGCATGTTCCAAAAGATCTTTGAACATCTTGTTGTTCTGACAAGTCGGGCCGCCATTATCAACAAAAACATACTGATACCAATCCCATTCCACTCTGTTTGGATCCAACCACTTGCCATCCTTGCCATATTCCTTCTTCATTCTATTGGCAAAATCAGCATTCAGAAAGTACGACACCACAAACATCCTGTCGTCAAGCAGCCAACGGCAATCGTGCATCTCCTGGGGTAAAAGCCCTTTGATAAATCCGGGCAATCTATAGGGAGGAAGCCTTTTTTGGGCATAAGATGAGAAGTCCTCACAGAGGAGAGGACGACTGCTCAAAGCGAGGGATATGGAGTCAGCAAGGAAATTGTTTTTTGTTATCTGCAAGTCTACATCCCCGTCATCGCCGCTGGCTAAATATTGCGGATAGATGCGTCTGCCATAATCGTTAATATATAAGATGTCCTTGATATCGGCGTAGCTGCTGTTTCTCAGATGAAAACTTAGAATAGCCGCCTTATCATCATAGATGTTCAATTCTATCTTTTCAACATTCAACGTATAGGACTTCTTGTCGCCCCACTTGTTAATGTTGATGGTGAACGTGTCTTCTTCTTCAGTCCTAAGTCGGTATGTCGCTAATATACGATTACGCGAATCGGGGTCATCAAATACGGCTCCGGAACTGAATTCATAAAAATAGCCTTGCTCAGAGAAGTTGCTGGCAAAGTCGCCTTCGTTGTAGGCGAACTGCTTACGTTCCCACGAAGCCCCTTTTAGCATCTTGTCTATTGATGCCGCATCCCATTCGCTTTCCAGACTGAATGGAAACATGAAGATATGAAAACTATTGGTCTGCATACTTACATATTATATCTTTAACATATTTATCGATGCCAGCCTCGTCATAGGCATCCTTAACACAACCTATGTAGCCTTTGTCGCCACCGCCATGGAAGACTTTACCCTGCTGGATATCCTCTGCAAGCATTAGCGACAGTTCTGCTTTGCCTTCGCCATAGTACATCCATTCATTATCTGTATAGATGAGGAGCCTCTGATAGGGATAAAGCCTGTCACAAATGGCAGAGAAATGCGATGTCAATGCTTTCACCACCAAAAGACGAGGATGCCGAATCAGGTGTTCGGCTATTGACTGCTCTGCTAATTGTTCATCAGCTTCACTGACACCTTGTGCTGCTCGATCCTGATGCCTTATCTCGGCTATTTCTTCTTCCGTAGCTGACAGAGCTTGCATGGCAGGAATATATCCGCGATCGTTGGCTGCAACCAACTGTTGGTGACGATTCAAGCGAACTCCAAGAATCAATGCGACTTGCTCTAAAGACGACGGCATATTGTCCTGACCATTATGATGGTCAATGGGATAATAATTATCCGGAACAGCAATATCTTCGTTTAGTTCGATTCCATATATCCGGTCAAACCTACTTGATTCCTCCAACTCCTTACTGTATGCACTCAGAAGAGCCGCATCCCAAGTGAGATTCCTGTCTGATATCTCGCAATCAGGATTCTGCTTAAGTATTTGTTTGATTGTCTGCATCTCCAGATCTTGACCACCTAAGAGAAAGAAGTTGCTAGGATGAGCAAATTGGTGTACCACCCCGCATCCTATACTGGCATTCTTGCCAATTCCCACAAAATTGGGGATAGAGAGGTTGCAGGTGAAGTCGGCATTGAAAGCCATCAGGGGCACACCTTTATTATATATAGGATAGGAGTCGCTGAGATTGGTGATGCACACTTTCAGTTGCTCTTCGAGATGGATGTCAAGGCCTTTGAGCATTGACAGGAGATTGCCTTTCAGGATATCTTCGAGCAGGGCTACTCGTTCTCCTAATCCCTCGGCCGACTGATAACGAAGATAATTCTTGGAGTTAAGTGGCAACCAACGAGAAAGATGATAGTTGAAAGAGGTTTGCCATGTCTGAACCAAGACTCTTGTGGGAATGGCTATGGTGACGGTGAGCGTCGCTTCGCGCTCACCCAGAGTTATAGTCTCTGGCGCTTGAGTCAAGAATTGACCGATGATATCTACTCCCTCTTCCACACACACAATAGCTGCTTGCCCTCGAATCTGCTTATACTGAATCAACGGATAGGAATAACGCAAAGAGCCTTCTCCCATGTGGTTGTGATACAAGATGTCTGCCTGATTTCCAAGGCTTTTTAAGATTGCCCCGCGAAACAAGGGTATCTCCTGATGACGTATGGGTGTGTCAAAAGTAATAACTAATGTACGAACAAACTTTCCCATGAAAATAGATGAGTGAGATATACGTTTTTTACTAATTCCACGGCAAAGATAAGAATAAAAGCTAAAAAGAGAACTAAGAAAAGAGAAAAAAAAAACTAAATCGAGAATTTTATGAGCAGGTATGAATATGTCTTCAAAACGCAGACCAAAATACAAGAGAGAACAGTTTAACTGAGGACCTTTAAAGACATATTCATACTTCTGCCCATCGTTCAATCATTATCTATACCGGTTCATAATATATAACAGGTCACGACAGAAATTCAGATTTGCACCAGAATCGTCACGACCAGCTGACGTGATGCCAATAGCTTCACCATATTCGTTGATCAAGACGCCTCCGCTGCTGCCGTGGTCAATAGGAGCTGTAATCTGGATGTATCCCTGCTCTGTACGATATTGTGAGATCTCACCAGAAGAGAAGGTATTTTCCAATCCCTTAGGACTGCCAATGGTATAAACTTTATCGCCAACTTCACTTCTTCTGTTAGCAATAGGGATATAGGGGTAATTATACCTACCTTTAACCTTGAATATGATGTAGTCTTCAACCTTGCTGTAGGCCAAGATGTCTTCTCTTGAGATATCATAGAATGAATCACTACCATAAAATTTAATGGCAAGTTGCTGAGCATCCTCGAAGTTGTGGTAATTGCTGACGGCAAGACCATCAGGACTGACGATGAAACCGGAACCCTGCCAAATCTGATTGGCATTATTAGTGGCACCATAGATCATGAAGACGGCTTCGCTATATCTCTTGAATACCTCGCTGCCTCTCATTGGTGACCGGTTGGAGAGATTACTGTATGTAGGCTTTATTCTTGACAGCGCGTTCGCACAAGTGTAGTTGCTCGTATTACCAGCAATAGACTCAAGAAGTGATGGAACACGCGTAGGTGTGGCGACTGGAGTTGGCGTTGTTTGAGGTTTAGGTTTGAGTGTAGCACTATAATAAGACTCCCTCTTCTTGAATGTATTGCAATTGTTGAACTCAAACAAACCATACGGGAAGATAATGATGTTGGCAAGGTATAGAGGGTTGAATTTCTTATCCGTTATAATACTTGCATTCTCATATCCGCTCATTGACAGGTAAAAGTTATGATGAGCTTTTCCCTTGTAGAGGAGAGGCGTTTCGCCCACATATTTACCATCGTCACGATAGATGGAGGCGCCCGACGGATATGAATTGATATGTACTTTCCTATAGGCACCAAACAATGATACACAGCTTGAAAGTGAAACACAAACGATTAACAAAGCAGCAAGCAACAGACTTAACTTTTTCATTCTACATTGTATTATTAGTTAGACATGAGATGCCCCAATAGCCTCTCGTCAGAGGTTCAAGTGACATCGATTAAACAGTGCTGCAAAGATACTCTTTTCGTTTGATGCAGACAAAAAGAATCCCGCCACAGTGTATGAAGTGGCGGGATGAAGGTATGAAACGTGAACTATAACGTTAACGATAGCATTCAGCGCCAAGCGCTCACGTCAAACCGCTCACGTCAAACCGCTCGCTGCAGGGGTGAGGATGACGGTGACGGCTCGGGCAGCCTGGGCGCCGTAGACGAGGGCCGACTCGATGTCGGCGGTCTTGCTGGGGCCGCTGATGAAGGTGCCGAAGGGGTAGCGGCTGAAGTAGTCGGGGTTGGCTTCGATGCGGGCGTAGGCCTGGTGCATGTTGCTGACGATGGCGTCGTGGGGGAGGAGGATGACGAGCTGCTGGACGGCGAAGCAGACGGCTTTCTCCTTCGTCTGCTGGGGAATCCAGATGCAGGCGTTCTCGGCCACTCCGATGCAGCCCTGAACGACGCCCACGTCGACGTGCATCAGCTCCTGGGCTTCGGCTACGGTGTCGGGGTTGACGTCGGCACGCACGCCGGGCAGGTTGCTGGCGACGCTGCGGGCTTCGGGGTAGGCGCGGCGGATGAGGTCATCGAGGCTGTCGGTGGGTTGCATCTCGATGAGGGTGGCGCCTGCCGTGGTGGTGGTCTTGTGGATGAACTCGGCCACGGGGTCGTCGAAGGTGATGGGCGTGAGTGCCGCGAGGTCGGGCATGTCGAAGGTCTCGCGCGTGTTGTGGCGGAGACGCGAAAGTATTTCTTCTCTTGAACTCATTTCTTCTCCTCGTTTTTGAGTTGTTTCCACTGCTCGTGGAAGGACTTGCGTGGGAACTTCAGCATGGTGTGGCCATAGGTCCAGGGGTTCAGCCGGTTGCTGACGAGGGCTGATGGCAGGACGTTGATGAGGGGTGCGAAGCGGAGGGTGGTGGTGTAGAGCTTGGGGCGGTTGAAGAGGGCCGCCATGCCCTTGGACATCAAGCGCTTCATCCGACTGGCGTGGCCGAGGTCGTCGAGCTGCTGGCGCCATCGGTAGATCTGCGACGAGAGGTCCACCTTGACGGGGCAGACGTTGTCGCACGAGCAGCAGAGCGTGCAGGCCGAGAGGTTGTCATGGTAGCGATGGCAATCGCGGAGCATGCCGAGGTTGATGCCGATGGGTCCGGGAATGAAGTAGGTGTAGCTGTAGCCGGCCGAGCGTCGGTAGACGGGGCATGTGTTCATGCAGGCTCCGCATCGCATGCACTTGAGTGTCTGCCAGTGCTCGGGGTCGCCGAGGATGTCGCTGCGTCCGTTGTCGACGAGCACGATGTGCATCTCGCCTCCGGGTCGCGGTCCGCGGAAGTGGCTGGTGTAGACGGTGGTCTCCTGCCCTGTGCCTGAGCGCGCCACGAAGCGCTGGAAGACGCCCATCGAGGCGTAGTCGGGGATGAGTTTCTCGATGCCCATGGAGACGATGTGTAGGCGCGGCAGGGAGGTGGACATGTCGGCGTTGCCCTCGTTGGTGCAGACGACGACGTCGCCCGTCTCGGCGATGCCGAAGTTGGCTCCCGTCATGCCGGCGTCAGCCTCGGCAAACTGCTGGCGCAGGTGCATGCGCGCTACATAAGTGAGGAACGTGGGGTCGTTGGGGTCGTCGTGGGGGCGGTCGTAGCTGCGCGCTATCTCGTCGAAGTCGGGTATCAGCCGACGGAAGCAGTCGCCGATGTCCTCGCGATGGACATGGAGGGCAGGCATGACGATGTGGCTGGGGGCGAGCTTCATCATCTGCAGGATGCGCTCTCCGAGGTCGGTCTCGACGACGGTGATGCCTTGTCGCTCCAGGTTCTCGTTGAGGTGGCATTCCTCGGTGAGCATGCTCTTACTCTTGACCACCTTCTTGACGTTGTGGGCGGCGAGGATGTCCGCGACGATGCGGTTGTACTCGTCGGCATCCTCCGCCCAGTGGACGCTGACGCCGTTGCGGGTGGCGTTGCGTTCGAAGCGCTCGAGGTAGTCGGCCAGGTGGGTGGCGGTGTGCTTCTTGATCTGACTGGCGGCTTCGCGCAGGTCCTCCCATTCGGGCAGGGCTGCAGCCATGCGGTCGCGCTTCTGCCGCACGGCGAAGAAGGTCTGGTCGTGGCGGCTGGCCACGGCATCGTCCTTCAGGTAGGCCTCGGCCGCTCGTGAATGTCGTGTGCTCATAGTCCGGAAGTTAGAATCTCTGCGACGTGAATGAACTTGATGTCGAGTCCCTGCTTCTGGGCCACGCCCTGCATGTGCATGAGGCATGACGAGTCGGGACCTGTCACGTACTCGGCTCCCGTGGCGATGTGGCGCCGCACCTTGTCCAAGCCCATGCGGGCCGAGACGGCTTGCTCCTCGACAGCGAACATGCCGCCGAAGCCGCAGCACTCGTCGGGGCGCTCGGGCTCGCAGACCTCGATGCCCTCGACCAGCCGCAGGAGGTCGATGATCTTGTTGTAGCGCGGCACGTTGCGCTCCGACGGCGAGGAGAGCCCGAGCTCGCGCACGCCGTGGCACGAGTTGTGGACGCTCACCTTGTGAGGGAAGCGCGCAGGCAGGGACGTCACGTGTAGGACGTCGTGGAGGAACTCGACCAGGTCGAGGGTCTTGCCGGCAGCCTCGCAGGCCTCGCCTCGCAGGAGGTCGGGATGGAAGCAGCGCACATAGGCGGCACAGCTGGCCGAGGGCGCCACGACGTAGTCGTAGGGGGCAAACAGCTTGTCGAACCGATGTGCCAGGGGGCGTGCCAGGCGCTCGAAACCCGCGTTGCCCATGGGCTGTCCGCAGCAGGTCTGACGCTCGGGATAGTCGACGTCGAGCCCCAGCGACCGCAGTAAACGCCATGTCGACACGCCCACCTCGGGGTAGAGCGCATCGACATAGCAGGGAACGAATAATCCAATCTTCAT
>JAEEGL012397171.1_pt1 | contig 19446 bp, 16 predicted proteins | sample 9134231 | NCBI WGS metagenome assembly JAEEGL01 (sample SAMN16246548, study PRJNA631951) | gut metagenome | biome: gut microbiome; feature: rumen; material: fiber-attached | host: Bos | place: Iran: Karaj | collected 2018-10
AAGCCTGCTACAGAAGACTTCCAGAGCTTCCTTGATGGTGAGGTTAGATACCTTTCACTTAAGCTTAAGAATCCTGAGAGAGCAGCTAAGCTCAACGCAGCAGCTGCTGAGCACGCTAAGGAGCACAGAGCTTATCTTGAAAAGCTTGTTAACCTCTACGGCAAGACAGAGTAATATAAAGCCAGATAATGGCATAAGAAAGCCCCGGTTCGAAAGAACCGGGGCTTTTGATTGCAATAAAAAAGCTGCCACGTGAAAGTGACAGCTCTTAATCTTAGATTCTTGACAGTGTCTGCACAGCGCTATCCTTTATAACGATACTGTAGTGTTCTGCCAGATAATGCTCATCGGCTGTGCTTCCGATCTCTGTCTTACCATACTCGGTAAGGAGAGAGCAGATGTTGCCAAATACTGTGTTGTCCAGGTCGCCCTGGTGAATGATCAGGTAATACTTACCCTTAGCTTCATTCTTGTAAAGTGTGTTTACACCGTTGAATTTCCTGCTAACAATAGCGGCGAATTTAGTAACCTCATGTAATGAGTCAAAGGAGAAGATCCTTGAGCCTTTTCTGCTTGGAATATCCTTTTTCTTAGGACCTGCTGTTTTCTCTTTGACTTTCTTGGAATCGAACTGTGATCCTGCCATTGGAGAATCAAGGAAATCGTTCATGTTGCTGTGCTGAAGTCTCTTAAAGAGGCTCATCACGTCCTCTTCCTCGTCCTCGTTGTATTCATCCTCATCGTAGTCGTCTTCGTAATCTTCCTCGTCATCATCGTCTTCTTCGTGAACGGAAGGGGCGAAGTTGGAAAATCTGGTATCCAGTTCATCCGGATCCTCTACTTTAGTAATGATAAGAACAATACACTCGGAGTTGATTGGGATGGCCTCAATCATCAGTGGAGTATCCTCTGCATCGAATCCAAATTCTATATTAGCCTGCTGCATCATGTCCTGGAATAGCTCTTTTGCCTTATCAGTTCCATATGCCAGCTCTGTTATCTTGAGGTCACGCTTCGCAAGGTCATCACGGGTAAGTGTACATCTGATTTGGTGATCATTGACTTTTTCAATCTTCATGATGCATACCTCCTGACTTTGGAATACATAGATACTAAGTGAAACGCTATACTATGTCAATAGATATATCGACATTTTCACTTAAAACCTTCCTATCTTCATAAAATCTTAAGAAATTTCGACGCTAATCTTAAGAAATTTCGAAGGTTTTTCTTAAGAATTGTCTGATAAGATGTTTTTAGTGAGATGCCTGGCACCCAGATTTAATCCGGGAAGGAGGCATAAAAGGGAAATAAAACAACTTCTAAAAGATTCTTCCGCCGGGTAAGTCCGGCGTCTGGAAGTCTTACTATAGGTTCAAGATAATTCTGAACCGACTCCCTACATTACAAGCATAAACAAACTAGAGTATAAATAAAAATCATTTTTTCTACTTATATTATACCATATTTTGTAGTCGGCAGAGTATGGTGCAGAAGGATTTGTGCTGAGGCGTCTCGAGACATTAATATATGTCAAAAGAAATATTGGCATCCGACACTGGCATGAGCAGGAATTTATCACACGATCTGCCTCTATGGTTTTCGGTGCCAAACCAGGAAAGAAAATATCCGTAAGAACAATCAACTAAAATTTTTGTTAGACATATTAAACCATGATAAAGAGGACCCCATCCTTATGATACATCGCTTAGTTTATAGGGTTCTGAGGATATTGACTTTCATAATGACGTAAACTTAATAATCTGTTATAATTTAGGGCGATTGTAAAGGAGCAGGACATGAAGAAAAAGGTAATTCCGGCGATTATTATAATCGTCCTTATTTTTGTATTTGCAGGTATTTTTGTTTTACAGCAGTTTGCCAAGAAGTATTCTTACAGCACTGAGAAGGCTGATCTGGACAGCTACTTTGGAGTGACCTCCGATAGCGATGTGCCAATTATTTATAAGAACGAGATCATCGACGAACATGCTAAGTTTTTAGACGGTACTTACTATATGGATTTCAATTCAGTTCAGAAGTACCTTAACGACAGATTCTTTTACGGGGAAGCGGATGGAACACTCTTGTACACCACTCCCACAGCAGTTATCACCACAGTGATCGGAACTGATTCCTGGACAGACTCAGAGGGAGGCGGATCCCAGGAGTCCTACATAATTTCCAGGATAGAGGATGAAACTCTTTTCATAGCTCTTGACTACGTAAAGAAGTACACAAATTTCAGCTATGAGGGCTTTACTGATCCCAACCACATGCTTCTTGCCACAAGCTGGGAGGATGAGCAGGTGGCTAAGATCTCCAAGGACACCCAGATCCGTCTCCGTGGCGGCGTTAAGAGTGAGGTGTTAAAAGAGATATCGAAGGACGAAACTGTTATCGTATTAGAGGAACTGGAGAACTGGACCAAGGTTCAGAGCCAGGACGGCTATATCGGATATGTAGAGAACAAGAGGCTTAAGGACCAGACAACCAAGAGCCCTATTCCTGTAACTGACTATCAGGAACCTGAGTTTGCCAGCATCCACAGAGATCACAAGATCAACCTTGGCTTCCACAACATCGGAGGCGTGGGCGGAAATGACACTCTCACGGAGATGATCTCAGGGACCAAGAGCCTTAACGTTGTTTCACCTACATGGTTTGCAGTATCAAGCAGCGCCGGAGATGTAAGGAGCTTTGCTTCTTCTTCTTATGTAAATACAGCTCATAATAACGGCCTTGAGGTGTGGGCGCTTTTAGATAACTTCACAGGAGGAAGCGAGGTTTCAACCTCAGAGTTTCTTTCCCACGCAACTTCAAGGGCAGCCATCATAAATAGCGTGGTTGAGCAGTGTGTATCTATTGGCGTGGATGGCATCAATCTGGACTTTGAGATGGTGGCATCTGCAGACGGACAGGCCTTCGTGCAGTTCATGAGGGAGATGTCCATCGCCTGCAGGAAAAACGGACTTGTTTTCTCAGTTGATAACTATGTTCCAATGAACTTTAACGACTACTACGACCTGGAAGAACAGGGCGTATTTGCTGACTACGTGATCATCATGGGCTATGACGAGCACTACGCAGGCTCCAAGGAGGCCGGTTCAGTAGCTTCTCTTGGCTATGTTGAGAATGGTATCATCAACACCCTTAAGGAGGTTGATGCCTCCAAGGTCATCAACGCAGTTCCTTTCTACACAAGGATCTGGCACACCAAGGACGGCTCCGTTTCCAGCGAAGCAGTTGGAATTAAGACCGCCAAGGGTTATATTTCAAATCATAACATCGAGCTTACCTGGGACGCTGAGGCAGGCCAGAACTACGGCGAATTCACAGCTTCAGACGGAACCCTTAATCAGATCTGGATGGAGGACGAGACCTCCCTTGGTCAGAAGATAGATTCCATGAAGGCCAACAACATTGCAGGAATCGCAGAGTGGAGCCTTGGCATGGAAAGCAGCGAGGTGTGGGACGTAATTGCAGCCTATGTAAATGGCTGATGCAGGTAACATATTAATATGGAAACAGAAGTAATACAGATAGACGAACATAATATAGACGAGGCTTCTAAAAAGAGCCTTCAGCGTGCTGGACAGATCATCAGGGACGGAGGGCTTGTGGCCTTCCCTACAGAGACTGTCTATGGCCTTGGGGGAGATGCCCTGAATCCTGATTCTTCAAGGAAGATATACGCAGCAAAGGGCAGACCTTCAGACAATCCGCTTATAGTTCACGTTGCAGATTTTGAAGACCTTGAGACTATAGTAAAAGAAGTACCGGACAGCGCAAGGAAGCTGGCGAAGGCCTTCTGGCCAGGACCACTTACCATGATAATGAACAAGAACGACAGGGTTCCCTATGAGACCACAGGTGGTCTTGATACGGTGGCCATCAGAATGCCTAACAACGAGATTGCATTAGAACTCATCAGACAGTCCGGCGGATTTATAGCAGCGCCAAGCGCCAACACATCAGGGCGCCCAAGCCCAACTGTAGCAAGGTATTGCATAGAGGACCTCTCAGGGAAGATTGAGATGATACTTGACGGTGGCCAGGTTGGAATAGGCCTTGAGTCCACCATCGTGGATCTTACCTCTGATGTACCAATGATACTTCGTCCCGGCTACATCACTCTTGATATGTTAAAAGAGATATTGGGAGAAGTGGAAGTTGACAGAACAATAATAGACTCTAATTCCGGAGCAAAGCCAAAGGCTCCTGGAATGAAGTACAGACACTATGCACCAAAGGGCCAGCTTACCATCATCCAGGGTGAGCAGAGTAAGGTGGTGGAGTACATCAACCGCAAGGCAAAAGAAGCAGCTGCTGAAGGCAAGAAGGTTGGAGTAATCGGCACTGATGCCACAAAGGATCTTTATGATGCAGATGTCATAAAGAGCGTGGGAAACAGGCAGGATGAGAGGACCATCGCCCATGAGCTCTTTAAGGTGTTAAGGGAGTTCGATGATGAGAATATTGATGTTATGTTCTCGGAGTCCTTTGATGACAGCGGAATAGGCCAGGCAATAATGAACAGATTGCTGAAGGCCGCAGGCCACAATGTGATAATTTTATAGGGATTCAAAGTGGAGCAATCCGTATAAAATATACTATAATATATCAAGAAGAGGAGTATGGGAAATGATAGCTTTAGCCAGTGATCACGGCGGATTCGATCTCAAGGAGTCAGTAAAGAAGCACCTTGAGGAGAGGGGAATAGAGTACAAGGATTTCGGTACCTATGATAAGAACTCCTGCGATTATCCTGATTTTGGACTTCAGGCAGCAAAGGCAGTTGCCAGCGGAGAATGCGAAAAGGGTATCGTAGTTTGCACTACAGGAATCGGTATCTCTATAGTTTGCAATAAGGTTAAGGGCATAAGATGCGCTCTTTGCTCAGAGACTACATCCGTAAGACTTACAAGAGAGCACAACGACGCAAACATGCTTGCACTGGGAGGCGGATTCACAGGGGAACTCCTTGCAAACGAGATGGTAGATATTTTCCTTGATACAGAATTTTCAGGCCTTGAGAAGCACTCACGCAGGATTGCGAAGATAGCTCAGGCAGAAGAATAATAGATTATTTGGAGGCATATATGGGAAAAGTTGTAATCATGGATCACCCACTGATCCAGCATAAGATCGGACTTATCAGAAGAATCGAGACAGGAACAAAGGATTTCAGAGAGACAATAAGTGAGATAGCAACTCTTATCTGCTACGAGGCAACAAGAGACCTTCCACTTGCAGACGTTGAGATCGAGACTCCTATCTGCAAGACAACAGTAAAGGAACTTCGTGGTAGAAAGCTTTGCGTAGTACCAATCCTCAGAGCAGGTCTTGGTATGGTTGATGGAATGCTGACACTTATTCCTGCTGCAAGGGTGGGACATATCGGACTTTACAGAGATCCTGAGACACTTCAGCCGGTTGAGTATTTCTGCAAGATGCCTGCCGACGTATCAGAAAGAGAGATCTTTGTTGTTGATCCTATGCTTGCTACAGGCGGATCAGCTATTGCAGCTATACAGATGCTTAAGGACAGAGGATGCATTAAGATCCACTTCATGTGCATCATTGCAGCACCTGAGGGACTTAAGGCTCTTCAGGAAGCACATCCTGACGTTGATATTTACGTTGGCGCTCTTGATGAGAAGCTCAACGAGCACAAATACATTGTACCCGGACTGGGAGATGCAGGAGACAGGATTTTCGGAACCAAGTGAGCGCGGCGGAGAAATTCGGTATCGCGGAGCACGTAGACAGGAGGGGAAGATGAAAAGAGAGGACTACATATCCTGGGATGAATACTTCATGGGAGTTGCCAAGCTTGCAGCAATGCGCTCCAAGGATCCCAACACTCAGGTAGGAAGCTGTATCGTAAGCGAGGACAACAATATCCTTTCTATGGGATATAACGGTTTTCCCAAGGGCTGTTCTGACGAGGAATTTCCCTGGGAGAGAGAGGGCGACGATGAGCTGGGCACAAAGTATCCTTTTGTAACCCACAGCGAACTCAATGCCATCCTCAACTACAGAGGCGGTAATCTTGTAGGTGCAAAGATATATGTATCTCTTTTCCCTTGTAATGAATGTGCAAAGGCCATAATCCAGGCCGGAATCAGGACTGTTGTATACGACGATGACAAGTATAGTCAGACTCCTTCTACCAGGGCATCCAAGAAGATGTTCGACGCAGCAGGAGTGAGATACTATCAATATCAGAGAAGTGGAAGAAATATACATATAACTATTTGACCGTATGAATGTGAGAGGTGCCAGGGGAGACAACTTCATAGTAAGGCAGATATACAGACTGACAGCTCTTATGCTGACACTTGTCATGATGCTTGTGGCTGCGCCAATACAGGCAGGGGCTACAGAGTCCACCAAACAGCAGCTTGAAAATGCCAAGAAGGCAAAGGAGCAGTCCCAGAGCGAGTTGAACAACACCAAGGACGACATCGCTGAGATGAATGAGGAGAAATCCTCGCTTCAGGGACAGCTGAATAATCTGAACAGCCAGCTGACAGAAGTAAGTAACAACCTGGAGGAGCTGGAGGAGCAGATCGACGACAAGGAAACCGAGATAGAGAACACGCTGGCAGAGCTGGAAGCAGCCAGGAATCAGGAGGAAGAGCAGTATGCCTCCATGAAGAAGAGGATCCAGTTCATGTATGAGAAGCAGGACAACATGATCCTGGGAATGTTCTTTGGAGCTGGAAGCTTTGCGGATTTCCTGAATCAGAACAACTACATCGAGCAGCTTTCTGCTTATGACAGAAGGATGTTCAACGAATACATAGAGACAAGGCAGCTGATAGAGGCAAAAGAGGCAACTCTCGAGCAGGAAAGGGATCAGCTGGAGGAATACAAAGTTAAAGAACAGGCTGAACAGAGCAGAGTTTCCGGCCTTGTCAGTCAGACCTCCGGCTCCATCAAGCAGTACGCCAATGATATTTCAGATGCTGAAGCCAAAGCTCAGGCTCTTGAGGATCAGATCAAGTCTCAGGAGGCAGATATCAAGAAGCTGGAGGCTAAGCTCGCCGAGGAAATGAGGCTGTCAAAGCTGGCCAAGTCTTCAACCTGGAGAAATATTTCTGAGGTCACATTTGCGCCGGGGGACAGAGCTCTTTTGGCAAATCTTATTTACTGCGAGGCAGGATCTGAGCCCTATGAGGGCAAGGTGGCAGTAGGCGCGGTTGTTATTAACAGAGTACTTAGCTCTGTTTATCCCGATACAGTGGTGGGAGTTATTTATCAGAACAAGCAGTTCTCACCTGTAGCCAGCGGAAGGCTGGCACTGGCACTGGCTGAAGATAAAGCATCAGCAGCCTGTTACCAGGCTGCCGACGAAGCTATGAAAGGTTATTCGAATGTAGGAAATTGTGTGTATTTCAGAACACCGGTGCCGGGCCTTTCAGGCATCAACATCGGCGGACATGTCTTTTATTAAAAGAACTATAGCCCTTGGGCAACCAGCTCCTCAATGGGAGCAGCCAGTGGCGATATACCATCTGAATAGATTTCATTAAGGAGCCTGTTCAGGGAGAGCAGGCTCTTTTTAAGAAGGCTCTGGTCAATAAGACCCTTCTCAAAGGCCTCGGAAAGTTCATCCAGGTCAACTACCTTGATTCGACCGTCGGGATAGATCTTTACATCCGCAAGAAGGTCGATCACCAGAAGAGAGTTCTTTTCAGTATCCTCTTCGTAGGTGATGATATCGCAGTACCAGCAAAGGAGAGAGCCGTCGCTCCTTAGGAATTTGCTGATCTTATAGCCTCTGTCAAGGTAATAGCAGGAATAACCGCTGGACAAGTCAGACCGGTCGTGAATGGTTTTCCATTTGGTCACAATCGTAGAATCGGTCTGCTTAAGAATGACATCATCTTTTAGTTCGACGCATTCATCTGGAATGAAGCGCTTACGAAATAAAGTTAGATTTTTCATACAAAAATAATACTCTTACTAAAATTGAAAGTCAATTATGCGAGAACATCCAATTAGACTAACAATAATTAAATCTGCATACTTTGTACTGGTGCTGCTTATCGGTATCTTTGTGGTAAGTAAGTTCTCCAATGGAGATAACGCGGATATGTCTGCGCCCATGTCAAAGGCTACACTTCCTATGGTGACTCTTGTAAGCGGAAGTGATGAGATCAACCCGTTACATGGCTATACCAGCGAGCTGGATCTTAGCTACTATCGCGGAACCATCATGCCCATTGGAGCCGACAGAGTGGTGAACTACAAGGTGGACACCTTCGGTGGAAAGGCCTACAATCTTGCTTTTGAAGTCAGAAGCATCGACGGAAAGAGTCTTGTTGAGAGCACAGACCTGGTGGATTACAAGGAAACTAACGGTATCATCGAAGGCTCTTTTCAGTTAAAAGACCTTATCACCTCCGACAAGGAATACATGCTGGTAATGCTTATGGATACTGACCTGGGCAGGACCAGATTCTATACAAGATTCATTTGGACCGAATCAGATTCAAGGTACCATATTGATGAGGAGCTGGAATTTGTTCTGGGATTCTCAGAGGCTACCTTTAGTAAGACAGACGCCCAGGAATATGCAAAATATCTGGAGTCCAATTCTGAGGGTGACAACACTACCTTCAATAAAGTCAACATCCACAGCAGCTTCAGCCAGGTGACCTGGGGTGATCTTAATATTACCAAGCACACTGATCCGGAGGTCTATGTAACGGACCTTCATTCCCAGACTGGAAGTTACGAGCTTAAGTACAGGGTGACGGTTAAGGATGGTACAGTTAGCAGGAATTACAATGTCACCGAGGCCTTCAGGGTTAGGTACACCTCAGACAGGATATACCTTTTGAACTATGAGAGGACCATGAACTACATGTTTGATTCCTCTTCTTATGCTGTAGGAACAAACACAATCGGACTTAACATCTCAGATCCTGAGCTTCAGCTGGTGGAGAGCAGCGGCGGATCAGCCTTTGCTTTTGTCAGCGAGAACAGGCTTTATATGTTCAATAACTCAGAGAATAAGCTGGCGTATCTTTTTGGATTCTATGATACGGACAATGACGATGCCAGAACAAGATGGGATGACCACTCTATCAAGATCCTCAATGTGGACGAGGCAGGAAATGTGAAGTTTGCTGTGGCAGGCTACATGAACCGTGGAAGCCATGAGGGTGAAGTGGGCATTGCTGTTTATGATTACAACACTGCCATTAATGCAGTGGAGGAGCAGGCTTTTGTGGAGAGCACCCAGTCTGCCCAGATTCTGTGTGAATATGTTGGGGCAATAGCCTATGTCAGCAGTTCAGATGTCTTTTACGCTATGCTGGATCAGGATATCTACGCCATCGATCTGGTGGGAAGGACAGCAAGCTCAGTGGTGGATAACATCGGGGCTGGTCAGTACGAGATTTCTGAATCAGAAAGCACTATTGCATGGCAGAAGGATTTAAAGAGTATCAGCCTTATGAACCTCAATACCAGGTCAGAGTCTTCTATTGAGGCTCAGGTTGGGGACTACATTATCCTCCTTGGATTCATGGGAGAGGATCTGGTGTACGGACTTTGCCATGGCTCTGATATTGGCGCCGATACCATGGGCAATCCTATCTATCCTATGTACAACCTGAAGATCGAGGATCAGGAGGGGAATGTACTGGAGAACTACCATCCTGATGGAATCTATGTTACGGGTGTGACCATAGCCGGAAACCAGATCAAGCTTTCAAGGCTTATGAAGGACGAGGAGGGAACTTCTTATGTTTCAACCTACGATGATCAGATCATGAGCACCTTGAAGGAAGAAGCCGGAAGCAACACTCTTTCCGTGGTTTCCGTAGATGTTTTTGAAAAGATTGTTCAGATAACCACCAAGAATGATATCAAGTCCAAGCAGCTTCGTGTGCTTACACCTAACCAGACCCTGTTTGAGGGCAGCAGAAATGTGAAGCCTGAGATCGAGAGGGATGTAAAAGAAAAGCCATTCTATTATGTTTACGGTCTTACTGGCATCGAGGGAATCTACACTGATCCTGCGGATGCTGTAAGCCTTGCCTGGAATGCGCCGGGGGTTGTTGTGGGAGATGACAACGACTACGTATGGTACAAGGGAAACCTCCTTAAGTCCAACCAGATCATGTCTATTACAAGGACTGCCGAGAGCTACGAGGACATTACCACCATAGATTCCGTGGCTGTATGCCTGGATCTTATCCTGAGATTTGAAGGAGTTAACAGGAATGTGGAGGCTCTGCTGGCTGGAGGTGACAGTGTTGTCAGCATTCTAAAGAGCTCTCTGCCCGATTATCAGGTGCTTGAGCTGGATGGCTGCCCACTTAACTCGATGCTCTATTATGTGAACCAGGATATACCGGTGATGGCTCTTTTAAATGATGGCCAGGCCATGCTGGTAATTGGATTTAATGATCTTAACACAGTTCTGTGCAACCCTCAGACCGGACAGGTCTACAAGTACGGCATGAATGATTCCGACAAGCTCTTCTCTGAGAACGGAAATCACTTCATCACCTATATTAAGCGATGAGTTTATAGAAAATTAACTTGTGTACAATCTAACAACAGAATATAATTGTCAGCAAGTGGTGTGGTAACAACGATTAAAGGAATGGAAAAGAATGAGTAATTATAATGATGACTTTGATTTCAGAGAAGTCACTGATGATGAGAAAGTAGATATTGTGGATGACGGAACCAAAAGTGGCGAGGTTGGAAAGAAAGACGAAGTGAGAAGCTCTTCTGAAGAGACTGGCAGCACTGACAGCAAGGACAATGGCGATGGAGATGATAAGCCTCAGTTCGAAGATGTGTGCTTTGTGTGCAGACGTCCGGAGAGTAAGGCGGGAAAGATGTTCCATCTTCCTAACAACATCTGTGTGTGCGACGACTGCATGCACAGGACCATGGATGCTGTGAGCCAGTTTGATTATCAGAACATGCTGAACAATCCGAACCTGATGAATGAGCTGAACAAGCACACAGGAAGTTTCCCTAACTTCGGGTTGTTTGGAATGGGCGGAGACAACAAGGATAATCTTGGTGGCGGAATCCCTAATTCACAGAAGATCAAGAAAAAGAGTGAAAAGGGTGCTAAGCCTGTATTTGACATAAAGAACATTCCTGCTCCTCACAAGATCAAGGAAAAGCTCGATGACTATGTAATCGGTCAGGATCAGGCCAAGAAGGTTATGTCTGTGGCGGTTTACAACCACTATAAGAGAGTGGCAACAGACACCATGGATGAGATAGAGATCGAGAAGTCCAACATTCTTTTGCTGGGACCAACAGGTAGTGGAAAAACTTACCTGGTTAAGACCCTGGCTAAGCTCCTTGATGTGCCTCTTGCAATTGCAGATGCAACCTCCCTTACTGAAGCGGGCTACATCGGTGACGACATCGAGAGCGTAGTAAGTAAGCTTTTGGCAGCAGCCGGCAACGATGTGGAAAAGACTGAGCACGGAATCATCTTTATTGATGAGATTGATAAGATTGCCAAGAAAAAGAACACTACTTCAAGGGATGTAAGTGGTGAGTCTGTTCAGCAGGGAATGCTCAAGCTTCTTGAGGGTTCAAACGTAGAAGTTCCTGTTGGCGCAGGAAGCAAGAACGCTATGGTTCCTCTTGCAACAGTTAATACAAGGAACATCCTCTTTATCTGTGGCGGCGCTTTCCCGGATCTTGAGGAGATCATCACTCAGAGACTTAATAAGCAGACTTCAATTGGTTTCGACGCTGACCTAAAGGATAAGTACGAGGACGATCCAAACCTTCTTACCAACGTGACCATCGATGACCTTAAGAAGTTTGGAATGATCCCTGAGTTCTTAGGACGTCTTCCTATCATCTGTACTCTTCAGGCTCTGACAAAAGAGATGCTGGTGCAGATCTTAAAGGAACCCAAGAATGCTATTTTGAAGCAGTACCAGAAGCTCCTTGCCCTGGATGAAGTGGATCTTAGATTCGACGACTCAGCCCTTGAGGCCATCGCCGAGAAAGCCATGGAGAAGGAGACTGGAGCCAGAGCTCTTCGCGCTATTATTGAGGAGTTCATGCTGGATATCATGTACGAGATCCCTAAGGACGACAATATTGGTCGCGTGACTATCACAAGGGATTACATAGAGGGAAAGGCTTCGCCACTCATCGAGATAAGAGGAGAGGGCATACAGCCAAAGCTTCCTGAATTTAATAAAGAACAGGCCGTTCAGGTCTGAGGATAAAAAATAATCGGGGAGGCCAAATGGGCTTCCCCGACTTTTTTATGCGTAAGTGATGAAGGTTCCGGCCTTCCCTTTAAGTGCATCTCCAACGGTGCTGAGGGAAGTGATGAGAACTGAACCATCGTGGTTCGACTCAAGGAATTCGATTGCTGCCTCAATCTTAGGAAGCATATCTACTTCGCCAAACTCTCCGATCTCGATATACTCTTTTGCCTGAGCAACAGTCATCTTCTGGATGGGCTCCTCTTCGGGAGTCTCAAAATTCTTGTATACGTAAGGAACAGATGTAAGGATAATGAGTCTGTCCAGCTTAAGGTCAGCAGCAAGCTTTCCGGCGATGGCGTCTTTTTCAATGACAGCAGATGCGCCTTTGAGAACGTGGCCCTGCTGGATTACAGGGATTCCGCCGCCTCCGCAGGCGATGACTTCCTGGCCTGCATCAACTAAAGCCCTTATGGCATCAATCTCAACGATGTCGATTGGCTTTGGAGCTGCAATGATCCTTCTGTAGCCCTTGCCAGGCTCTTCCTTTACGAAGTTGCCTTTTTTAACCTCATTGTCGGCGTCTTCCTTGGACATGTTACGACCGATGGCCTTGGTTGGTGCATAGAATGCTTCGTCGTAAGGGTCAACTGTAACCTGTGTGAGGATGGTGCTGACAGGGGTTGAAATTCCGCGGCTTGTAAGCTCGGTTTTAAGTGAGTTCTGGATATCGTAGCCTACGTAGCCCTGGCTCATGGCGTTGCAAACGCACATGGGAGCTGCTGTGTAGTCGATATACATTCTGTGAAGCTCGGTCATTGCCTTATGGATCATGCTGACCTGGGGACCGTTTGAGTGAGTGATGACCAGCTGATAGCCGGCTTCGATCAGGTCTGCCAGAGCCTTTGCAGTTACCTTTGTGGCATTCATCTGCTCGTTGGTGGTGATACCAAGAGCTTCATGGCCGAGAGAAACTACTGCTTTTACGTTTTCCATAATCTGTCCTCTTTCCTGTGGTTAGATACCTTATTTTACCCCATTTGCACGGACTTTGGAAGAAGATATGTGCAATTTGCCCTTGCATTTAGTTCTTTTGGTTACTGTATTTTGGCAAAAATGTTCTTGCTTTTTTATAAGATACTAGTTAGACTAATCACCTATGAAGAAAACGAATATTAAGGACCTGACGGTCGGCAATCCTATGTCACTGATACTGGGCTTTGCCCTTTCCCTGTTTTGGGGAATGCTTTTCCAACAACTCTACAACATAATAGATACCGCCATCGTAGCTAACTTTTTGGGAAAAGAGGCTTATGCGGGAGTAGGAGCGACCGGCGCTATTAACTTCCTTATAATGGGATTTTGCATGGGAGTGTGCAATGGTTTTGCAATCCCTGTAGCACAGAGATTTGGCGCCAGAGACTATAAGAGCATGCGTAAATTCGTAACTCATGCCATTATGCTTTCTGCCATCTTTGCAGCTGTAATGACAGTAGTTGTCAGCTTAAACTGCAGACAGATCCTGGTTGCCATGAGAACTCCTGAGGATGCCCTTGAATATGCTTACGGTTATATCATCGTGATCTTCCTTGGCATTCCGGTTACATATATGTACAACCTTCTTTCCGGAATCATAAGAGCTCTTGGCGATAGTAAGCACCCGGTTCAGTTCCTCATCATCGCATCAGTTATAAACATCGGACTGGATCTTTTATTTATCGTGCCTCTCCACATGGGTATTGCCGGAGCGGCTCTTGCTACAGTATTATCTCAGGCTATGTCTGGGATCATGTGCCTTGTATTTATCATTAAGAAGATAGATCTTTTGAAGCTTACAAAGGAAGACTGGAAAAGAGACAGATCTCACTTTGCCATTCTTCTCAACATGGGTGTACCAATGGGACTTCAGTACTCAGTAACTGCTATTGGTAGTGTTATCCTTCAGACTGCTATCAACAGTCTTGGACTTGACGCAGTTACTGCAGTGACCACAGCTTCCAAGGTTGGAATGTTCTTCTGTATCCCCTTTGATGCCCTTGGTTCTACCATGGCAACCTACGGCGGACAGAACGTTGGAGCCAAGAAACTTGAGCACCTTCAGCAGGGCCTTGTGGCAGCTGTTAAGCTTGGCTGTGCATACGCCCTTGTGGGATTCATCGTGCTTTACTTCTTTGGAAGGACCTTTGCACTGATATTCCTGGATCCTTCAGATACTGCCTGCCTTGATAATGCTCATCTTTATCTCATAATAAACAGTGCCTTTTATATCCCTCTGGCCCTGGTGAACATTGTGAGATTCCTTATCCAGGGTATGGGCTTTTCAATGTTTGCAGTCCTGGCAGGAGTTATGGAGCTTGTAGGTAGGACAATCATCGCGGTAGTATTTATCCCGATATTTGGTTTCCCTGCTGCATGCTTTGCGAGCCCTGTGGCATGGATCCTGGCGGATGCGTTCCTTATCCCGGCCTACATATCAGTCAAGAACAAGTTAAAAAGAGTATTTAGCGGACAGGTAGAAGTTTATTAAGGCGCCTGTCGCAGCACAAAATTAACGGAGGCTATCTCTCGGTGAGATAACCTCCATTTTTTATTATCGCTAATATCAGTTATGAACTTTTGTCCCTTGCATCACGCGTTTATGTGAGATGTCATGTGCGGATCAAGATCCGGATTAACCTTGGTTATCCTTCTGTCGTAGGTGATAAGGCCGTTGACCTCTTCCTCCACGTCGCTAAGCTGCGTGTAAACTGCACCGGAAAGACCCTTTGCTATAAGGGGCTTCAGGTCTCCGTTTATAAGGTTGTAGTAGGCAACTCCCAGATCATCAAGGGTGGCATACTTCTTGTAACCGTAGATCCTGTCGACACTGCTGTGACCATCCAGGTGGCAGGCAAGTCCGCCGTACTCAGAGATCACAAAGGCTCTTCCTGCCTTGTCGATTTCAACCGACAAAGGTCTGAAGTAGTTGTGGACACTTCTGAAGCTTCCACTTCCCTCATCAAACCATCCGCTGGCCTGATCAATTGGCCTTGTGGCATCAATCTCTTTTGCCATGATGGTGGCTCCTGCAGCATTGAACTGGCCCCAGCCCTCGTTGAAAAGAACCCAGGTGCCGATGCTTGGCACGTTATAGAGATAGCGGATCGTGTTCCTCATCTCTTTTAACCACTCGCTGCGCCCCTCAGAGGAGCCTCTAGAAAAGGTCTTGTAATAAGCAGGTCCGTCGGACATACGGCCAAAGACCTTGGGGAAGAGAGTTGGAAGGTAGGAAACAACGGGCTTTGCGTAGGATGAACCTCCGCTGACCATGTCCTGCCAAACGATCATGCCCAGACGGTCGCAGTGATAGTACCATCTGGCAGCCTCAACCTTGATGTGTTTCCTTAGCATATTGTAATGGAGACGCTTCATCTCCTTGATATCAAAAATCAGTGCCTCGTCAGAAGGGGCGGTGTAAAGCCCGTCAGGCCAATAGCCCTGGTCCAGAACTCCCATAAGGAAGTAAGGCTTGTGGTTTAAGCAGAACCTATTTATCCCCTTCTCGTCCGGCTCCACGGAAAAACTCCTCATGGCAAAGTAGGAGTTCACATGGTCCGAATCAGTATAGATCTGCAGAGGATAAAGGTAAGGATCCTCCGGGCTCCAAAGATGGGGCTCCTCCAGCTCAAAGGTGAAGTGATAGTAGCTTGGATCCTGGGCGGAGTGGTCCTCCCCAACGCTTGGGTATGTGTCTGATGAAAAAGAAAAGTCTCCTGTGAATGCAGTTTCGTAAGAATCCGCAGACTCCGGTGATTTCACCATCTCATGTCCCGGGAACTTCACTGTAACCTTGCTTGGAAGATTGGTTGAAACCTCAATGGAAAGAGTCTTAAGGTCGCTCTCAGGGCGTATCCGAAGCTCTCTTATATAAGTATGCGGAACTTCCTCCATCCATACGGTCTGCCAGATTCCACTCTGACAGGAGTAGTACATTCCGCCGCGCCTTAGGGTCTGCTTTCCCCTGCTGTGGTAGGAGGAATCGCTGGTGTCGGTCACTCTGACAGTAAGGACATTGTCTCTTAAAGCTCTTTTATCCTCAGATAGATTCAGATAATCGGTGATGTCTACGGTGAAGGGCAGGTATCCGCCGCTGTGGGAAGCCACGTAGCTGCCGTTTACGAACACGTCGGCAAACTGGTCAACAGCGCCGAAGTGCAAAAGAAATCTCGATGTGGTTTCAGTTCTTGGAATATCGGGAAGTGCTCTTTTGTACCAAAGGATCTGGTCCGGTAAAAGACGCTTTTCAACTCCGGAGAGAATGGCTTCAGGGGAGAAGGGAACAAGGATCTGACCGTCCATCTGGGCGGGAATCTCGTCGGCGAAAGCTGCGTTGAGGCTCTCGTTCTTAAAATCAGAGGGCTTGTCAGTGATGCAGTAATCCCAGTAGCCGTTTAAATTGTAGTAGCTGTCCCTGACGAACTGGGGACGAGGGTATTCTTTTAAAACGTTGTCCTTATCAAGCTTCTCACCCCAGGGAGTAAAGAGCCTGTTAAGGACATCGTCCTCATGTGGCTTATCGATAGCTTTGATGGCATCAATGAGATCCATAAGAATTTACCTTTCTTGTCCTGCGACAGAGATGAGATCCTGATAGAATGCGCAGGAGGTTGCGTATCTGTAAACGCCGATCCACAGAAGTGGCACAAACATGGCGATACATCCAAGGATGTAGAGAGGGATAAATGAAACATCGAGGTAAAAGAGTCTGAATTTGTTGCCCTGCATGAGACGCCTGGAGGTAGCCAGTATCTCTTTTGCTGACCTGTCAGGGAAATCATGAAGGATGAAAAATGACTGGGAATAAACCAGTGAAATATAGACGTTGATAATGATCCCAATAGCCAGTGCAAAGATCATTGCTGCCATCAGGTTTGTTGAGGGCTTGTTGATGTAAAGGATCATGAAGATCTGAGTTGGGATGCTCACAAGGAAATCCACAAGCACAAAGACTGACTGGATCACCACGGCCTTCTGGGGCTGCTGTCTGAAACCGAAGAAAATGTCAGAAGTAGCCACGGGCTGTGAATACAAAAGATTCATATAAAGATAAGCCTTGCCGGACATAAGAAGCCCCAGAAGGATATTCACTATAAGCGATATAAGGTTGTTGATGATTACGATTATGATGCTTCCGCTGGTGGAAACAGTTGTGATGCCGGACACCAAAAGCTGAATGGCGAAGATAAGTACGTTGGCGCCAATAAGTGTCCCATATTTGCCAAGGGATTGTTCCTTTGCGATTCCTTTAAGCTCTGCTGTTGATTTGTAATTACCCATTAAGTAAATGCTCCCCCACCTTATCCGGCGAGGTCAACATTTGCTCCTAAAAGGCCCTGTTTGTTGAGGGCTTTTCTCGCCTTTACATAAGGATTGTCTTCGTTACTGTAAGCTATCTTTGTACTGGTCTCCCCACCAGCCACATAGGTACGTCCGCACTCAGGGCATACTGCGGTCTTTAAGGATACAGATGCCTGAAGGACTTTACCGTTCTTTTGTGCTGCGTCTTTATATGCGTTACTCACATGTTCAGCCTCATGGCCACGAACTCTGGCTGCGGCTTCCTGTGGGGCTATATGCTGTGCTGATTTAAAAGAAACCATCTCGTCAGAACCGTCCTGATACTTGCGGTTCTTGCAGGTCTCACATTCTGCGGGAGAAACTCTTTTGCCCGGATTGGTCTTGGTGGATTCACCGGGATTAAGTATGGCCTTGGGGCCCTCTGCTTCAGATGCTGCTGCACTTGAAGTTGCTGCTCCGGACATTCCTGCGCTCATACCCATGGCATATGCGCTGTTATATGCACCGTATCCGCCACCTATTGCACCGATCATACTCATAGGCACCTCTTTCCTGTCGCCTGCTTGTGACTCTTATAAATCCGGCGACGAAAGATCAACATGCCCGGATGGAACATCAATTATCCAGTTCGATGCCCAGTTCCTTAAGCATGTCGTCAAAGCTGATGCCGTTCATCTGCTCTGACATTACATTGAGCTGTTGCCTGTACTCCGGCTTGGTAAAGACTGCATAAAGATCATATGCAAATACACCGTATCCAATTACCAGTCCCAAAGTACCGTAGATAATGGCTTTCTTGGCCTGGGGAAGGAGCTTCTCCATAGTTCCCTTGCTAAGAAGGGCCAGAACTATGGCGATTCCACCTACAATTGTTCCAATGTTTAGAAAGAAACAAAGAGGAATGGAAACCAGTCCGAGCACCAGGGCATTGCCTGCCATCACTGTATGCTTATCTCCCATCAATACTTTTCCTCACAAAACCTCATTCTTACTATAAATTTTACTATACTAATGCACTTTTATCAATGTTTGCGCGGGTTTGGGGAGCGGAGGCACAGTCTTGAAAACTGCCTCAAATGCTTGGTATAATAAGGAAGTGTGTTTTGTTCACGAATAATTTATCGAAATTTAAGAGGGATTTATGGACATTATCTTAAAGATCAAAGAGGAATTAAACGTAGAAAAATGGCAGGTGGAGGCAGCAGTCAAGCTCATTGACGAGGGTAATACCATCCCATTCATCTCCAGGTACAGAAAGGAAGTTACCGGCTCACTTAACGACGAGCAACTTCGTAATCTGGACGAGAGGCTCAAATATCTTAGAGGCCTTGAGGAGAGAAGGGAGCAGGTTCTTGCATCCATCGAGGAACAGGGCAAGATGACTGATGAGCTCAGAGCAAAGATCGTTGCAGCTGAGACCATGGTTGCCATCGAGGACCTTTATCTTCCATACAGACCAAAGAGAAAGACCAGGGCGTCTGTGGCAAGAGAGAAGGGACTGGAGCCACTGGCAGATATTCTGAAGGCTCAGGAGACTACGAAAGCTCTTTTAGATGAGGCGGCAGCCTTTGTTGATGAGGAGAAGGGCGTTGAGAATGCAGCAGATGCGCTTCAGGGTGCCATGGATATCATCGCCGAGGAAGTGTCTGATAATGCCGATTTCCGTACATATATAAGAGAAGCAACAATGGAGCAGGGCAAGCTCACCAGTAAGGCAAAGGATGAGAAGGCCCAGTCCGTTTATGAGATGTACTATGACTATGAGGAGCCCCTTAACAAGGTGCTTGGACACAGAGTCATGGCCCTTAACAGAGGAGAGGCTGAGAAGTTCCTTGTGGTTAAGATCGAGGCTCCCGAGGCGCAGATCCTTCAGTACCTCAATAAG
>JAEEGL014343493.1_pt1 | contig 19446 bp, 10 predicted proteins | sample 9134231 | NCBI WGS metagenome assembly JAEEGL01 (sample SAMN16246548, study PRJNA631951) | gut metagenome | biome: gut microbiome; feature: rumen; material: fiber-attached | host: Bos | place: Iran: Karaj | collected 2018-10
AGTCCAGTACAGCCTGAAGAAGGAGCTCTCGACCGCCCAAAAGGTCGCGGTCTGGAAGGCGTCCACGGTAAAAACCACGAGCAGCAAACTGAAAGCGAAAAAAACGTACTACGTCCGGATCCGGGCATTCAAAAAAGTCGGCGGAAAGAAATACTACTCCGCCTGGTCCAATGTGCTGAACAAGAAAACCAAATAAACCCGCTGTATGACGGGGAGGGGGCATCCGGCCCCCTCCCCGTTTTGTTTTGATACCGGCCCTGCCTCTTTCCATGCGCGGTTTTCAGCGCGTCGCGGAAAAAGCCGGCTACACTTCACGTCCCCGAAGCCGCCGGCCGCGGCGGCGGACCGGGGCGGCAGCGCGGCAGGCGTAAAAGCCGGAACGTATGCGATCCTGCTCCGGACGCATACCGGGGCGCATACGGCGGCGACGGAAGCGGTGAAACGAAAAGCAACTGAAAACGCGGCGCCTGCTTCCGGCAGGCGCCGCGGGGAAGCGGGATGCGTTCCCGCTTTATTTTGTTTTGACCTTCTTGGCGGCGGACCAGGCGGAATAGTAGTTCTTTCCGCCCACCTTCTTGTAGGCCCTGATTCGCACGTAATAGGTCTTCTTGGCCTTCAGGCTCTTGATCACAAAGCTTGCCTTGTTCTCGTCGGCCACCTTCTTCGTCTTGGCGCCGGAGAAGTCGCTCTTCGTGCCGTACTGGATTTCATACCCGGTAATGCCGGTAGTCTTCTTCCACTTGACGGTCAGCTTCTTCGATCCGGGCGCCACAGAGGACAGTTTGACAGCCTTCGGCAGGATCTTGAAGGTAACGCTGGTCTTGCCGGTATAGTCGCCGATGCCGGTGATGGTCACCGTCGCCTTCCCGATATTGAGGTTGTTTTTGTAGGAAACCTTGTAATCGGTGTTCTTGACCAGCTCGGTTCCCTCATAGGTCACGGTGACGGCGGGCTTGAGCTTGCCGCCGGTATAAACCTGGTCCGCGATTTTCTCCACGTCCGCCCCACTGATATCGATCCGCTGTACCGGCTCTTCCGGCGCGTAATCGACCCTGAAGGAATAATCACCGAATGACCTGTAGCTGTATCCTTCATAGATTTTCAGGTAATAATCGCCCGGCTTCAGATGGATCCTGTCGCTCTGTACTTCCGTTTTGTTTCCGGCGATTTCCATGGCATCCAGGTACTTTACCTGCCCGGCATCCAGGATCGTCGCCCGCCAGTATTCACGCGTACTGTCCACATACCCATGCGCGAACGTCAGGATAATATCTCCTTCATCCTGAAGGGTAAACGCGTAGTAATCCTCGTCCCCGTAATCAGAGATCGTTCCGTAGTAATCCACACCCAGTACAATCGGGTCCGCGGTCGGAATATTGTCGTTGAACTCCGTTTCCCAGACGTACGAATCGGTGTAATTGACGCGGATCCTGTAGTCTGCCTTGCCATAGCTGTAAAGCTGACGGATCCTCAGGTAATAGGTACCTGCCGGCAGGCCGAAATTCTGCGTCGTACTCTCCAGCGTGTTATTCCCCGGCAGGCCTTCGAACTCCGCGTATATCTTCTGTCCGGCGTCGCGAAGGTCCATATAATAGACCGTGTTGGAAGTCTCGAGATACTCATGCTGGAAGGTAAAGGAAAAATACCCGTCTTCCGCAGTGGTGAACTCATAGTAGTCATCATCGCTGGAAGACCAGACCACTCCGTGATAATCCGTATTCACTTCAATATGGTCCGCGGACGGGAGGTCATTGTTGAACTCTGTTTCCCAGTAGCTGTCCGGCGTGAAATTGATCATGAAAACGAATTGTACATTCGTATACCAGGTGTGCGACATGACGAGATAGTACGTACCCGCCGGCAGTCCCATATGCGCGGACGTAATTTCCTGCATATTGTTCCCGGTGTAATCATAAGACATCAGTGTCTTTTGCTGTTCGTTTATAACTTCTCTCGACAGGACGGATGAGGAAGTATTGACAAAGTCATGAGAAAGCGATACGGAGATATATCCGGCTTCCGGCAGCGTGAACTTATAATAATCCTTAACGGACGTCGATTCTATCTGGTCCGTATAATACTCATTGACGTTGATCGGCACCGCCGCGGCGATCGTATCGCCGCCGTCGATGAGGGTCGCGTCGTCGATGGTGTTCGCCCACGCGGCTGAAACGGCAAGGATCAGTACGGCTAACAGCAGCCATCCCCATTTTTTCATTGTTTCTGGATCTCCTTCCTTTTATTTCCGATGGTCAGGCGGAGTCACGCTTCCGCGTTTCTCTCCCGGATCCGGAACGTCATATGTTTATCGTAAGTATACCATATTTCCCTTCCCCGGATCAATCTCCCAGTCCGTATTTGTCGATATCCTTCTGGGTAATGGTCTTTGCGTCGAACACCTTCTCGGGGTTGATATACTGCTTCTGGCTGTTCAGTCCGGTGATTTTCCCGCCGCTTTCCAGCGTCCGGATCATCTGGTCCAGCGGAGCCGCCTGGAAGGGGCTGCACTGGACGTCGGCGTTCCATTCGCCGGCCAGCAGTTTCTGCATTGCCCATTTGTTGCAGTCGAAACCGATGACGATCACGTCCCCGCCCACGCCGTGGGTGATGCCGCATTCGTCCAGCGCCTGCACGGCGCCGTCCGCCATCCCGTCGTTCTCCGCGAAGATGACGTTGAATTTTTCGCCGGAATTGATGACGTCCTTCGTGATTTCATACGCTTCCGACGGCTCCCAGTATCCGCCCGGCTCCTGTCGGACCAGCGTCCAGCTGCTGTCGGAGGCGCATTTCTTCGTCAGCGCGGCGGACCGTCCGATCTGCGCGCTGCTGCCGAGCATTCCCTGGATATGGACGACGCGGTATTCCGCCAGCTTCTGGTTCGCCAGCCACTTCACCGCCATGTCCCCTTCTTTCTTCATGTCCCTCACAACCGCGGCCATATACAGGTCCGGATCGGCGTCGATCATCCGGTCGTACAGGAACACGCCGATTCCGGCGTCCTTCGCCTCCTTCAGCAGGTCCTCCCAGCCGAAGGTGTCAATCGGGCAGAGCAGGATGTAGTCCACGCCGCCGACGATGAACGAGCTGAATTTTTGCTTCTGCGCGTCGCCGTCAAAGCTGTTGGAATAGAATTCGGCGTCATATCCGTTCGTGGCGGTGAAGGTGTTCCGGAGGTCCTCCACGTTCTTTTCCCGGTACCCGGATTCGGCGGGATCCATGGTGATAATGCCGATTTTCACCGTCCGGGTTTTTCCCGCGGTGACGGTGATTATGACGGTGGCTTTCCTGCCGCTGCCGTCCGTCGCGGCGGCGGTGATCTTCGCGGTTCCCTTTCCCACCGCCGTCACCTTGCCCTTGGAGGAAACCTTGGCCACTTTGGTGTTGCTGCTGGTCCAGGTAAACGACTGGGCCGCTGAGGAGGGGGATGCCGCCGCCTTCAGGGTGACGGTTTTTTTGTCCTTCAGGTTCAGCTCCGTGGCGGGCGCCTTGATGGTGACCTTCGTCACGGCTTTGGCCATAACGGTCACCTTCCAGGTGGTTTTCTTCCCGGATGCTTTGGACGTGGCCGTGATTTTCACCGTGCCGGCCTTAACGCCCTTGACGACGCCGGTCTTGCTGACCGTGGCGATCTTTTTGTCGCTGCTTTTCCAGGTAACCTCCTCGCCGGCCTTCAGGGTGATTTTCTTTCCCCTGGCGACGTAGTGGGAGCCGGTAACGGCCGGCGCCGCGTTCAGTTCCGCCCCGTTGGCCTGTTCGGTCCGTGCTCCGCCCGCCGCAGCGGCAAACGGAACCGTACCGAGCAGCAGGACCGCGCAGATCAGCGCGGCGATGATCCGGGCAGCATAATGTTTCATGTTCTGTCCTCCTTTAAATCGGCTCGTTTTTATAAAAACGGGCAGGGAAACGTCGGTGTTCCCCTGCCCGCCGGCTTCTTCCGGTTTGAAACCGCCTGTTCTGCGCGGATGGTCCGGATCTTATTTCAGGCTGAACAGCTTGTAGCTGTCGCTGCCGTAATACATGCAGTTCTGGACGTTGCTGCCGCCCATCTCCCGGTTCAGCTCGGTAGCGTGGGCGCGGATGTATTTATACGCTTCATACAGTGTGACGACCCGGTTTCCGTTCGTGTCGCAGGGAGCGGAAGACGTCCGGATCGTGCCGGAGGACCAGTTCAGGCCCATGCCGTTGAACATCGTCTTGGTAAAGGTGGCGAAGCTCTGGTCGGCCCAGCTTCCGTAATACCACCAGTTCCAGGATTCCTCGTACTTCTGGCAGGCGGTCAGCACGATAAACTTGGACTGCCGCAGCTCGCCCGTATTCTCCAGTCCTTCGCCGGTTTCCTCAAACATGATGTCGTAGCCGGAGAAGGCGCTGACGACCTTCCGGTTGAAGTCAGCGGCGTCGGCTTCCTCGGTCATCGTCTCGCCGTTCGCGGTAATCATCGATCCGGAATGGCAGCAGTCCAGGATGACGATCACCTTTCCGGGTACGGCCAGCAGCGCGTCGCGCAGCTGATACGGGTATACGTAACCCGAGATGCCGCACAGGGTACCGTCATACTGGCATCCGTGCCCTCCGAAATAGAACAGGGAAACGTCGTTGGACTTTGCGCCGGCGAACGTCGTCTTGATCGCGTTCAGGATCTGGCTGGCGGTCTGGTCGTACTTGGCCGTCACGGAATACTTGGTCTTCAGGGACTGGGTCAGCATGCCCTTCATCGCGACGACGTTCCATTTGTGGTCCGGCAGCGCGTTCTGGCTGTAATTGGAGTTGCCGACCAGCAGCGCGCGGTATTTCGTGGTGCTGGTTGATTTGGACTTCTCCACCGTGACCTTGATCTTGATCTTTTCACTGTTGTAGGAGTTGGTGACCGTAACGGTCGTCGTGCCGGCCTTCAGTCCTCTCAGGTACAGTTTGATGTTGTCGCCCTTCCAGCTCGACTGCCACTGCGGCTGGACAATATTGGGATTCTTGACTTCCCATTGAAGGTAATGTTCGTTCTTGTCCTTTTTGAACGTAAAGGTGACGTAGACCCTTCCGCCCTTCTTTACGGTCACGTTCTTCTTGGTGACCTTCATCACCGCGTTGACCGTCAGGTTGATCTCGTATTTCTTGGAGCCGTCTTTGCCCTTCAGGGTCACCGTACCGGCCTTTTTGGCCACGGCCTTGTTCTTGCCCGTGATCTCCACGACGGATTTGTCCGAGCTGGTCCATTTGACGGTTCCTTTGGAGCTGGTCTTCAGCTTCAGCGTCTGGCCGGCATAAACCGTCTTCGTGCTGTTGCTCTTGGCGCCTGCCTTGGGAACTTCCACGGTGACGGTCTCGTCAACCGAAGCCGTGCATACGACGGAAACCGTCTCGTCGGTGCTGTTTTCCTTCTTTTCCGCCACGGCCGCGGTGGTCATGGTCACCGTGCAGCCCAGCAGCAGCGTCAGCGCAAGCAGGACGGATAGCAGTTTTTTCATTTTCATTCCTCCGTTTGATTTTCATGGCGGATTTATTTAAAATCCTTCTGTATATAATATATAATATATAAATACGAAGAAAATGCAATTTCTGGTAAATCTTCCGCATTTTTTGATCATGCTCCGCCGGTTGACATACAGCCCCCGGGGGATTATGCTTTTCGAACCCCCGCGCCCCGTTTCCGCGGGATCGGAAAAAATAACGAAGAAAAATTGGACTGTACCGCAAATTTCCCGGTGCGTTTCCCGTCCAATCAGGTGAAAGGAGGGCGAAGGCGGATGGATGATGTCAAGGGCCCTGACACGCCGGAATACTTCGAGCAGCTGGTATCGGAACACCAGACGCAGCTGCGGCGGCTGTGCTGCATGCTGCTGAAGGACGTGCATCTTGCGGAGGACGCGGTACAGGAAACGTTTCTCAAAGCGTACCGCTCCATGGATCGGTTCCGGAAGGACAGCAGCGAGCGTACCTGGCTGACCCGGATCGCGGTGAATACCTGCCGGGATATGATGAAATCGCGGTGGTTCAGGTGGATCGACCGGAGCGTGGAGATCGGGGATCTCCCTGAACCGGAAGCGCCGGAGGAACCCGCGGACACCGGCCTGTATGAAACCGTGATGCGGCTGTCGTTGAAGCAGCGGGAAGTCGTGCTGCTGTATTTCTACCGGAATATGACGATGCAGGAAATTTCCGATATCCTGCAGATCTCCGTATCAAACGTATCCAGGCGTCTTGAAAACGCCAGAAAAGCGCTGCGGAAACAGCTGGAGGAGGATGGAAGGCATGAATGATCAGAAGCTTCGCGCCAAGGTGCAGAATGCTTTGGATAATAAGCTTTCAGGCGTCAAAGATAATCCCTGGCTCGCGCAGCGCGTCATGAATTGCGCTGAGGGGGAGGAACCTGTCATGAAGAAGAAACTGAGTCTGAGTATTGTGCTTGTGATCGTCGCGGTGCTGGCGCTGGGAACGGCCCTGGCCGTGGCTGTCAATACGGATTTTTTCAGCCACGTGTTTGGAAACGAAACCCGGGAGAACGTAACGAAGCATACCGAAACGTTTGATAACGGCAAGGGCGGAACCTATAGCTACGTGTACCCGTCCCGGGAATATGTCGCGCCGGATCCGGAAATGGCGGAGCGGCTGATCGGCGGCCAGGTGATGAACGATCCCGTCACCGTGCAGATGGGCGATCATACCCTGACGGTTCTCAACGCCGTGCGGGATGAAAACGCCATGGTCATGGAAATGACCCTGGAATGCCCGGCAGGCGTCCGGGGGCTGAATTACGACAGGCTGACGAACGAGGACAAGGGTGCCTGGTTCGCGGACGACGCGGAACACATCTTCTGGGTGGATATGGCCGCGGAAATGATGTACGTGGATCTGAAGAACAGCACGGATACCTGCCTGCGGATCTATTACTACTGCGTGTTCTACGACCCGCTGGCGGACGGCGAATCGCCCGTGCTGACCGTGGCGGACGTAACCCTGGGGCCCGGGCCGGAAGACCGGGTCCTGGATCCCCGGGAGGTCGTCATCCCGGCTGACCGTGCGGCCGGCGCGGTCCGCTTCGCGGCGGACGACGGCAGGATCGTCGAGCTTTCCCCGTTCAGCCTGAAAACGTCCGTGGATTTTGGCGCGGTAATGGCCGAAGCAGGCGCGGAATACGGCGCGGCGGAGATCCCGGTGTTCGAAGAGGATCCCGGGGCCCTGGAACGGATCGAGCTTCTTCCGGAAAGCGGCGAACCCGTGGTCATCCTGGATGAAACGGCGCACCTGGACAATACGATTTACCTGTGCGGCGGCCTGGGCGAAAGCGGCCGGGATATGACGATGGTGCTGAACCGCCTGGTCGATCCCGCTGCGGTGAAATGCGTCCGGATCAACGGAACGGAGTACCTGCCGGCGGAATAAACGGAATCCCGGAAAAATACCATGGCCCGCGGAATATGTTTCCGCGGGCCTTCTTCGCGCGCTGCCGGGATTCCTCCCCGCCCCGGTTTCCGGCGCGGGCCTTCCCGGCTGCCCCTGGCCTGCCGCTTCAGTCCAGTCCGTCGATGCCGATGCAGGACGGCGCGATAAACCCCCTGGCTGTTTTTCCTGAAACCTTCGCCTCCACATAGATCCAGCCCCGGTATTCCGCCAGGCAGGTGACTTTGGTTCCCTTTTTCAGCCTGGCGACGGTCTCCTTCTGCCGGATCGGATCGTCGGTCATCACAGCCGCCGAGGCCAGCACCGCCTCGGTCCGGGAAAAGGAAAGCGGGTCGCCGGAGGTATACTCTCCGCTGATTTTCCGCGAATCGATATAGCCGGCCCGGATCACGCCGCTCTCCAGTTCGTAGAGGATCAGGATCCAGCCGTCCTCCGTACCGGCCACGAAAATCGGGCTTCCGGATGTAATGGCGGCTTTTCCCTTGGCGCCCCGCCATGAGCGTCCGGAGGGAGCGGAATATACGTCAAAGCGCTGGCCCGCCGTGAAGGCGCCGGGCCGGAAGGCCAGCTCCGGGAACAGGCCGGTGTTCTGAAAGCGGGGCTGGTCCGCTTCCGGCCACAGCGCGCTTCGCTTTTCCCCGGAGGAAAGGATCTCCAGTGCCTCGTCCAGGGTATAGGCGAAGCCGTATCCGCCATCCTTCTCCTGCATGCTGCAGATTTCAGCCCCTTCGCCGGCCTCGATCTGCCTGGTCAGGGACAGGTATTTCTTTTCGGATATTTTCTTCCCGTTCCGGTAATAGGTGTCCGGACCCTCCCCGGAAAAATCCTCCTCCGCGATCAGCGTGGTCTCCGCCGCGTAGCTTCCGTCCGGATTCTGGCAGAACTGCATGATCCATCCCCTTTCGGTGTCGGAAAAATGAATCGTCAGCAGGCCGTCTTTCGCCAGGAAGAAGCTGGAAAACATCATATCGTCGGTTTCAGGCTGGAGCGTCAGCACGCAGTGGACGCCCTTCCAGTCTGAAGTGTAGATCCGGAGGCGCCCCACGTTGAAACCATATTCGGTCTCGTGAAACAGCTCCAGGAACATCAGCTCCGGGACGCCGTCGCCGGTGAGGTCCGTGAGTTGGACAGGGCGGCAGACGGAGCTGGACGTGACTTCCGTCACATACTCCTGGTAAGCCCAGATGTCTTCCGCCCGGTCCGTCAGGATCTCCGTATACGCGTCCGCCCAGGAACCAGGGTACACTTTCCTGTCCTGCAGGGTCAGGTCCGGCTCGGCGCAGGCGCCGGTCAGGCCTGCCAGCAGGAAGAGAATCAGCGCCAGGCAGTAAATCCTTTTTTTCATCGATTGTCGCTCCTTTCGCATCCGCCGGGGAGAAAACCGTTTTTCACTGTGACAGACGTTTATCGGGCGCAAAAGTTCCGTCCGTTTCATTATACCGCAAAACGTTCTGTTTTCAATGGGGTGCCCGCCGGTTTCCGGCGGATATTCCGGCCTGGCGGACGGAGAAGGATTGACAGCGGGCCGGTTTTCGGGATAGACTCTCAGCAGCGAAAAACAATGAAATCAGAAAGGCAGGAAAAAGTATGAGTGATCAGAGGAGAAAGCAGTTTCTGGAAGCGGTGTCGGAGAATCCGTCAGTCGTCAAGTATGTAAAGCTGTTCCGGATGCCCTTGTTTTTAACGGTGATGGATGACGAACTGAAAAAGTATGACGATTCCGTCTGGGAAAATGAAAGCGCCGCGAGGGAAACGGCCTTTGAGGTGATGCCGTTTACCCTGAAGCAGTTCGGTTTTCCGCAGGAGGAAATTGACGGCGTGATCGATCAGTGCGTCACGGCTTTTGTGAAGAAATAAAGAAACGCCGGAGCCGTCAGGAACGGTCGTTGAAGATCGTCCCTCTTGAATCATGCCGCGGTCCGGTGGTATAATGGAGCCGGATTGAACCGCAAAACTGAAAACCGGATGAACGGAAATGAAATTGGAGGGATCATCCATGAAGAAAAGCGTCGTTGCGCTGTTGTTGTCGCTGCTCCTGCTGCTGGCCGCCTGTGCGGCGTCCGCAAGCGGCGGTCCGGAAGAACTGACGGTGACCGTCACGTACGGGCAGACCGAAGCCCGGAAGATGCTGGGTATGATTAATGCCTTCCGGGCAAAAATTCCTGAGACTGATTGGGATCCGGATAATATATGGGATCCGGAAGCTGCCTGGTATTGGAACGAGGATGATGTGCAAGGCGTACGATGCGAAGCCCTGCCACCGCTTGAATATGATTATGAACTGGAAGCGGCCGCTATGCAGCGGGCGGCTGAAATTGCGATCCATTTCGCCCATACGAGGCCCGATAACTCGTCTTGTTATACTGTGTTTCCCGACGGCTGCGATGCAATGGGAGAAAACATAGCCGCCGGAACCGCCATGGATTCGGCGGAGGAGGCTTTCATCTCCTGGCGTGAGGATAACGAACCTTATTCCGGACAGGGGCACCGCCGGAACATGCTGGGAGATTTCAACCTGATCGGTATCGGCCACGTCGTATATAACGGTGTGCATTACTGGACCCAGGCGCTGGGTTGCCGTCCGCTGCTAGAACAACAAGAACCGGCAGCAGTTAATGCTGAGCGGATTGTATCAATCAAAGTCAGTCCGACGCTGGTCCAAAGCGTTACCTCTTCTGACTTGACAATGGTCTTTGGAGAGAAAGCCAGCCTTCCGGCAGCGGCCTTTAGAATGACCGAAACCTGGCCGGACAAGAGCGAAATTCTATACTCAGGTACACCTGCCTGGAACAGTTCTGACCCGAATACACTTACAATTGACGGAACATCGGTTGTCGCGAAAAAGAGCGGTACGGCGACACTGACCGCAACTATCCTCGGAAAAGAGGTTAAGTCCACCGTGACGATCTCCCCACGGGATATTGCCAATGCCGCGGTTACCATTGAAACGGGCCCGTGGACATACAACGGAAGCGCCCAAAAGCCGGCAGCCACTGTAACAGACGGAACAACCGCGCTTGTCCCGGATACGGACTATACCGTAACCTACAGCAACAATACGGGCGCGACGGACGCTGCCGTAATCACTGTTACCGGTAAAGGGAACTACCAGGGCACGATCGAAAAGACCTTTGCGATCGGCAAAGCGCCGTTGACCGTGACGGCAAACGACCATTCCATCGTCTACGGCAGCGCGCCTGCGGGCAACGGCGTGGCGTACAGCGGCTTCGTAGGCGGTGAGGACGCCTCCGTCCTCAGCGGCAGCCTGGCCTTCTCCTTTTCCTGCGGCCAGTATGATCAACCCGGTACCTACCAGATCACGCCCTCCGGGCTGACCTCCGATAATTACCGGATTACTTTTGAAACCGGAGTACTGGCCGTAACGCCGAAAACCGTCGGACTCACATGGGGAGAGACGTCCCTGGTCTACAACGGGGAAACCCAGGCTCCGACGGTGACTGTCACGGGAATCGTGAACGATGACGCGGTCACAGCAGCTGTGACCGGCGGTCAGACCGACGCGGGCGAATACACGGCCGCTGTCACCGGCCTTTCCGGCAGCAGGGCGGACTGCTATCAGCTGCCGGAAAGCAGGAGCGTCGCGATAACGATCGGCAAAGCGCCGGCGGTAGTGACCACCGCGCCGACAGCAAAAGCGCTGGTCTGGACCGGTTCCGCCCAGGAACTGGTGAGCGCGGGGACCGGAACTGGCGGAGAAATGCAGTACGCCCTGGGCGCTGACGATACCACGGCGCCGGCGGAAGGATATGCCCCGTCGGTTCCCTCCGGAACCGGCGAAGGCGATTACTTCGTCTGGTATAAGGTGGCGGGCGACCGGAACCATACCGATACCGTTGCCGCCTGCGTGAAGGTGTCCATCCTCCCGCAGGCGCCCGCCGGGTATACCGTTTCCTTCGATGCGAACGGCGGATCAGGGACTATGGCGCCGGTGACGGTGGAACCGGGGCAGCCGTTCAAGCTGCCTGCCTGCGGGTTTGAAGCGCCGGAAAATATGGTATTCGCCGGATGGGACAGGGGTGAAGCCGGAGCGGAAATCAAGATCACAGAAAACACTGTGATTACCGCCCTGTGGAATAAGCTCATGACCGTCAGAGCAAAGAACGTGAGCGTAACCTACGATGGAAAAGCGCATGGGATTACGGTGAATGTCAAGGATCCGGCAAGCGGCGCCGTGATTCGGTATGGAAAAAAAGCCGGAAAATACAACCTGAGCTCAAGCCCGACGATCAAGAACGCGGGGGCAGTGACAATCTATTTCAAGATCACGGCGGAGGGCTATGCGGATTATATCGGTTCCGCAAAGGTTACGGTGGCCAAAGCAAAATTATCCGGAGTAAAAATCACAATAAAAAATCCCGTCTATACCGGGAAGGCTCAGGAACCGGAACCGACAGTTGTATGGAAGAGTGTTACTCTTAAAAAAGGCACAGATTATACGGTATCCTATAAAAACAACACAAATGCCGGGACAGCCACTGCGACCATCACAGGAAAAGGCAACTTTACCGGTAAAATCTCAAAGAACTTCAAAATCACTCAGACCAAGCTCACCTTTAAGGGTCTCTCCCCCACGAAAAAAACAATCAGCTTCAACAGCCTGAAGTCGAACCCTTGCAAGTTCTCACTTCAAATAACAACAAACATTGGCAAAATCAGCAAGGCGACCTATAAGCAGATCACAAAGTCGAAATATGTGACCATCTCCAAATCCGGCAAGGTGACCGTGAAGAAGGGAACCCCCAAGGGCAGATACACAATAACGGTAAAAATCACCTGCGCGGCAACGAAGAATTATAAGAAAGCGGTATTTAAACAGACATTTGTGATCACTGTGAAATAGCATCAGGTTCATCCGTCTTCGTCGCATCGTCCCGGATGGTTCCATGTGCGCGTCCGCGCGGAAGAGTTTCAGGCGCTGTATGTCCCGGCGTATGAGGCACTTCGCCGCATGGAGGACGCGGATGCCCTTGGCCGGCTTCCGGGCCGGGTGCGGATATGGCGCCTGAAAGGGTGAAAAAAATACCGGAAGGCGCAGGCCCGGATTTCCGTATGATAAGAACGCGGTCAGCAGGATCGGCGTTCTGCGGAAACGGGCCTTTGCCTCCGGTAATCCTTTGTCTCCGGTATTCAGGAAGGACTTCTTTTTGCCAGCGCGCCTGAATCCATGCTGCCGCAGTGATTCAGGCGGCGGGAGCCGGTCAGAACTCCCACATCCACATTCCGTAGATCCCGTGGTCGGGCTCATACTGATAGCCCATGATGCCCGGGTCGGTGGATTCGGGAATGACGATGCACCCTTCATCATCGATGGCGAATACGGCGGATACTTCCTCCTCATGCTGGTCCGCGTCCAGGTCCAGTTCGCCGTCTTCCTTGTAGGTGTACATGCGCTTGGTGCCCCGCAGCACGAGGGTGTCTGTCGCCGGATCGTAGTTGCCGCTCAGGCTCCAGTCCCAGGTCTCGAAGGCGCTGTCCGCCCATTCGAGGTTGACGTCGTAGATCAGGTCTTCCCCGGCCCAGTTCACCTTCAGCTGCGCCCGGTCATACATATACCGTCCGGGGAACATGCCGATCCGGTTGAAAACGGTCGCCTGGAAGGTGTCTTCCTTCTCGTCGTCCCAGCTGAGCTGGCCGTCGGCGTTGATAAAGAACCGGGCGCTTCCGTCCTCGTATTCATACACGGAATTCGTGATGTCGCCCGTTTCCTTGTCGAAGGTATTGGCGGACTTCATGCCGGTTTTGTCCGCGACGAGGTTCTTCGTCTCCTCGTCATAGGTGAGCAGGTATTCCCAGGAGTTGAACGTGTTTTCACCGGTCATTTCGACGACCAGCATTTCGTATCCGCCGTCCGTGTGGTTGCCTTCGATCCGGATCTGCGCGTCTCCGGATACCCAGTAGGAATCGAACGCGAGTACGCCGGGATGTTCCTCCCAGTAGGCTTTTTCCTCCGCACCCTCCGCAAGGGCGGCAGCCGTCAGGATCAGGCACAGGGCCGTCAGGATAGCAATGATTTTCTTCATGGTTTTTCTCTTCCTTTCTCTGTTCTGCTCCGCTGCTGTGCGGGGCCGGAACTGAAACGTTCCGCTTGTTGATACGCTTCACGCTGCCGTGATGGCAGGTTTTTTTCGCCGCCGTCCGGTCTGCTCCCTTTATGCCGTCCTGTTTTTTCTTTGTCCCTGGCCGGTATTTCTTTCTGAATATCCGTGTGCCCTGCGCCATGACGTGATTCCGTTCCCGGCATTCTTCCGGTTGTGCGCCGGCTGCGCGGTGTGCTATGATACGGATACGGATTTCACGGAGGAGGAAACAGGAATGGGCGGCGGAATCAGGATCGGAAGGCACGCGGCTCCGGAATCGGGGGGAAAGCCGTTTCTCAGGCGCAGGATCGTCATGTCGCTGGTCGGTATGGCGGTCGCCGGGCTGGCGGTCGGCTTTTTTAAGCGCGCGTTCTTCGGCGTGGATCCTTTCCAGTGCTTCTGCAACGGGGTCAACCGGGTCGTTCCCATCGGTTTCGGAACGCTGTATATGCTGATTAACGCGGTGCTGCTGGTCGTCGACTTTTTCCTGGACCGGCGTTATATCGGGATCTCCACATTCATCAACCTGTTCCTGGTCGGCTATGCCGCGGAGTTCTCCGAGAACTGCCTGGCGGCGTGGTTCGGTGACCCGGGAATGCCGCTCCGCGTCGTCTTCCTGCTGGTCGGCGTCGTGGTCAGCTGTATCGCGGCGGCGCTCTATTATACCGCGGACCTGGGTGTTTCCACCTATGACGCGATTCCCCTGCATATCGCGGACAGGAAGCCGAAAGCCTTCGGAAAGGTGGTCCCCTTCCGGTTTATCCGTATCGTCAGCGATCTCGTCTGCGTCGGGATCGGGTTCGCCCTGGGTTTTCTTCCCGGCGTCGGCACGATCATCACCGCCCTGTTCATGGGGCCGCTGATCACCTTCTTCCGGAAAACGATATCCGATCCCCTGCTGGGGGGCGGGAAAACCTGAATCCGGGTTCTCATCCGGCCGCCTTCGCTTTGTCGGCGGCCGTTTTTCCTTTTCCGGGCAGCCCGCTGTGATTCGGGCTGTTTTTCAGAAGATGTCGGACGAAAGATCCAGCAGGATGGCGGGGCGGACCATCACGGAGGCGTTGCTGACCACCCGGTAATAGAGCGATCCGCCGTTATGGATGTGCGCCGCGCTTTGCTCGTTCAGGCCGGGAGACCGGAGCCACCATACTCCGACAGCCTGTCCCTCAGCGGTCAGGACGGTGTCCCGCGTTTCCGCCCCCTGCGCGATCGCGTAGGCGGTCGGGGACGTCCGGGACTTTTCGTTTTTGGTATTGTTATAGGTAACTCCCAGGTATTTTTTCGCCTCGGCGCAGCTCAGCAGGAAAACCCGGTCCCGGGTATCCTTTCCGCCGCTCGTATGCCAGTATCCCTGCGCCTTGCTGTTGCTCACGTTCGCGGTCTCGACGGCGGCCTGCTCCTCCGCGGAAAAAGCGGTCTGGAAAAATTCACCGTTCAGCCAGGCCCTCAGCGAACACCTCTCCCAGGTGGTTTTGCCGTTTTTGGTGTTGTACGGTTTGGCGTCCAGCCCGTACCTGCTCAGCAGCAGCGTTTTCCCGTTCTGCGAAGCCAGCACAATCCATTCGATCGCCTCCGGGCCGTTGGAAGGATCGTTGTCCTGTTCGTAGCTGCCGAATGTCACGATATTGCCGGCTGTCGTATACGGGTCCAGCTTTGCCTTGACCAGGTGCGCGTCCGACGCCAGCAGTTCGTCCGTATCCCGGTATCCTCTTACCTGCCTGTATACGGCGTACGCCGCCGTATAGTCCCCGGCGTCATACAGGCTTTTTGCCTGCATGTACCGGGCTTCCGCCGCCCGCCCGGCCGCGTCGGCGTAATCCCCGATCGCTTCGAATACGGCGGCGGCTTCCGCGTACATTTCCGCCCCGAACAGGGCTTCCGCGTACGTATGGAAAATATCGCCGGCGTATTCCATGCCGTCCGGCAGCAGCGTGCAGTCCTGCACGCACTCCCTGAACGCGTCGTACGGCACTTCCTTCAGCAGGCCGGCCAGTTCCGGAAGGCTGCTGTCCCCGGCGGAAACGTAAGCCAGCAGCGCCAGGGTGTTTTCCCCCGCCTGCTGCTCCTGGGAAGCGATTTCCATCAGGCTGCTCCCCGCTTCCTCCCGGTCCCGGATCAGCCACAGGGTCTGGATGGCCTTTTCCGTCTCCTTCACCGCGGTATAGTCCTTCGCCGCGGACATGATCGCCGCCTCTGTTTCGGGAAGGGTTAACGCGCCGGCATACTGTTTCACCGCGTCGTCCGGTTTCCCGGCCGCGTGGGCCGCGTAACCCAGTTCAAAACGGCACTTTGCGGCCAGTCCGGCGCTGTTCCCGTATTCGGCTGTTTCAAAGAGCGCCAGGGCTCCCGCGTAATCGCCCGCTGCCATGAGCGCGCTGCCCTGCTGCAGGCGGGCGTCGCCGGCCCGGTCCGCGCTGTCCCTGTATCCGCCCAGCTCCAGGAAGCATTTCTCCGCCTCGGCATACTGTCCGCCGGCGTAATATCCTTCCGCTTCCCGGTATGCGCTGTCGTCCGCCCTCTCCCCGCTGTCCCTGTACCGGATGGAGCGGAACATTTCTTTTGCCTCGGCGTACCGGCCTTCCGCCGCCAGGGCGTCCGCCAGGATATAGACGCATTCGCTGTATTTTTCCCGGCTGTCCAGGCAGCTGACAGACCCGTACAGGTCTTTCGCTTCCCCGTACTTTTCCGCCCGGTACAGTTCTTCCGCCTGCATATAGATGCACAGGTCGGCTCTGGCCCTGCTGTCGGAATAGTCTCCCAGGGCTTCAAACAGTTCCTGCGCCTCCCGGATTTTCCCCGCGTCGTACAATGAAGCGGCTTTCCTGTAGTCGCATTCCCTGGCCCGGGAATCCGCGTCGCTGTAACCGGATATGGCGGCAAACCGTTTTTTCCCTTCGTCGTATTCGCCGTTTTCCAGGTACCGGTTCGCCAGCTGGTAGATGGATTCGTTGGCCCGGGCCGCGCTGTCCGACATGTCCCCCAGCAGGGAAAACTGTTCCGCTGCTTTTTCGAATTCGCCCGCGTTGAAAAGCTGATCTGCCCATGCGTACCGCGCGGCGGCGAGTTTGCTGAGGCTCAGCTCGTACTGTCCCAGCGCCTCATACGCGGCCGCCGCCTCCGCGTAGTTTCCCTCGTCGAAGCAGGTCTGGGCAAGGGTGTATATCCTTTCCCGGACCGCGTCCGCCTGTTCCGGTTCCGGGTATACGTTCAGCGCGTCGCTGAACGCTCCGGCCGCGATATATCCCTCCGTGGTTTCTTCCAGCACCTTCGCCAGCAGTTCCGGAGCGTCCGAATACCCGCCCAGCGCCTCATACTCCGCCCGGGCGGACAGGAGGTCTCCGCTGTCCCATAGAGCTTTGGCTTTTTCATAGTGAAGCGCATTGGCCCGCCCGGCGCTGTCCCTGTAATCCGGGATGCTCCGGAATGTTTCGGCCGCCCCGTCCGGGTCCCCGCCGGCCAGCTGCGCTTCCGCCTTGCTGTACACGCAGGCGCGGGCCTGCTCCGCGGAATCCAGGTAACCGTCCAGGGAGGTATAGATCTGAACGGCCTCGTCAAACGAGCCGGATGATTTCAGCGTTTCCGCTTTCCGGTATTTCGCCAGCTTCTGCGCCTGGCCGGCCGCGTCCCGGTATTCGCCCGCCGCGGTAAACAGGGCGGCGGCGGTCTCCAGGTCGCCGGCGGCCAGCGCCGCCTCCGCTTCCCGGTAGTTCTTTCCCCGGATCGCTTCGGCAAGCTTTTCCTCAGTTGCCTCCGTCCGGTTGTTCAGCCTGCCGTAGTATGTGACGGCGGTGTCGTAGTCGCCCGCTTCCGCCGCCTCGTCGGCAATTTCCTCCCGGAGCTTTTCAAGCCTTCCGTCCGTATCCTTCCAGCCGGTCAGGCCGGCCAGCAGCGCCTCCGCCTCTGTCTTCTCCCCGTTGCTGATATGTTCGAGGGCCGCGCTGTAATCCGCGTCCATTCCGGCCGCGATGTCGCCGCTGTCCGCATACCCGCTGATCAGCGAGAACAGCTCGTAGGCTCCCGCGTTGTCCCCGCGGGCTTTCCGTTCCGCCGCCTCCCGGTAAAGCGCTGCGTTGCATGCGTCCAGGAGCTTCGCCGAATCGAGATACGTCCCCAGCCGGATGTAATCGGCCCGCGCTTCCCGGTACCCGCCTCCGGCCATCACGTCGTTTGCTTTCCGGTATATGTCCAGCTTTTCCAGCTGGTCCGCCGCGTCCCGGAAGCCCTCCGCCGCGGTCAGCTTCCCGCGCGCGGTTTCCAGGTCCCCGGCGTCCAGGGCTGCCATCGCCTCCCGGTAGTTCTTGCCCCGGACCGCCCCGGTAAGCTTCGCTTCCGTTGCTTCCGTCCTGCCGTTCAGCTTGCTGTAGTACGCGATGGCGGTGTCGTAGTCGCCCGCTTCCGCCGCCTCGTCGGCGATGGCTTCCCGGATCTGCTCAAGCTTTTCGTCCGTGTCTTTCCATCCGGTCAGGCCGGCCAGCAGCGCTTCCGCCTCCGCCTTTTCCCCGTTGGCGATATGTTCAAGGGCCGCTTCGTAATCCGCGTCCATTCCGGCCGCGATGTCGCCGCTGTCCGCATACCCGCTGATCAGCGAAAACAGCTCGTAGGCCCCCGCGTTGTCCCCGCCGGCCTTCCGTTCCGCCGCTTCCCGGTACAGCGCGGCGTTGCAGGCCTCCAGGCCTTCCGCCGAATCGAGGTAATCCCCCAGCCCGATGTAATCGGCCCGCGCTTCCCGGTACCTGCCTTCGGTCCTTGCCGCTTCCGCTCTCCGGTATGCCTTCAGCTGGTCCAGCTGGTCCGCCGCGTCCCGGAAGCCGTCCGCCGCAATCAGCTTTGCGTTGGCGGTTTCCAGGTCCCCGGCATCCAGGGCGGCCATCGCCTCCCGGTAGTTTTTCCCCCTGTTGGCGGAGATCAGCTTCGTGATGATCTCGTCCGTCCGGTTGGCCAGTTTGTTGTAGTAGGCGACAGCGGTCTCGTAATCGCCCGCTTCCGCCGCGCGGTCGGCCATTTCTTCCCTGAGCTGTTCAAGCGTGTCGTCCGCTTCCTTCCAGCCGGCCAGGCCGGCCAGGATCGCTTCCGCTTCCGCGTATTCCCCTTTTTCCAGGTATGCGAGCGCGGCCCGGAATTCCGCTTCCTTTTCCGCGTCCGGTTCTTCCCCGCCGGATTCGCCGCCGCCGTCCGGTTCGGCTGCCTTCTGCTGAATGGCGCTTTCGCAGGCGGCAAGCTTTTCGGGGGCGTCCAGGTATTCGCCGAGTGCCTCGAAAAGGCTGCGCGCCTCTTCGTACCGGCCGGCGTCCATCTCCGCTTCCGCCTGCCGGTACCGGATCAGGTCGGCTGCCTGCCGGTCCGAGTCCAGGTAACCGCCCGCGGAGATAAACTTCCTGCGGGCTTCCTCGAAGTCCCGGGCTTCCAGCGCGGCCATGCCGTCCCGGTAATTCTTTGCCCGGGATGCTTCGTTCTTCTTGTTTTCTGTTTCGTCTGAGAAAGGCAGCTTTTCGTAATAGGCCAGGGCCGTATCGTAGTCTTCGTTCGCGGCGGCTTCGTCCGCGATTTCCATCCGCAGGGCGGTCAGCTTTTCCCCGGCGTCCTTCCAGCCTGCCAGCTCCTGCAGCTCCTGCTCCGCCAGGGTTTTCTCGCCGCCGCTCCAGTGGCGCAGCGCCGCGTCGTACGCGCTGTCCACCTGCTGCGCCAGTTCCATGCAGTCCGCGTAATTCCCCAGCGCCTCCAGGATCTTTTCCGCCTGCCGGTAATCCTTTTTCTCCAGCGCTTTCACGGCCTGCGCGTACAGGGCTGCCGAGATTTCCCCGGCCTTCGCCTCCGCGTCCAGGAACCCGCCCAGCGCGAGGTACTTTTCCCGCGCGGCGGTCAGGCTGCCGTCCCCGTAGTCCGCTTCCGCCGCGATGTATTCGTTAATGCTCTCCAGCTTGTTCGCCGCCCCCGGGTACCCCGCCGCCAGCCG